>Ga0209694_1000353_pt1 | contig 80564 bp, 84 predicted proteins | sample GluameincwithD2O_FD_187499 | JGI IMG/M metagenome (GOLD analysis project Ga0209694, IMG submission 187499) | Mouse cecum microbial communities from Vienna, Austria - Glucosamine amended microcosms incubated with D2O (SPAdes) (version 2) | ecosystem: Host-associated > Mammals > Digestive system >... | reverse complement strand
TCCCTGCGCGAGCAGTAAGACCCCTTGAAGACGACGAGGTAGATAGGGCGGAGGTGGAAGTACAGCAATGTATGGAGCTGACCGCAACTAATCGGTCGAGGGCATGACCAAAGGGAAGGGGAAAGGCAAGGATGGAAAGGTAGAGTAAGGGAGAGTTTCTTGTATGCAGTTTTGAAGGTGCATACCTTTATAGTGGCCCAGTGGCTCAGTTGGTTAGAGCGCCGCCCTGTCACGGCGGAGGTCGAGAGTTCGAGTCTCTTCTGGGTCGTTTAAATGGGATCTTAGCTCAGCTGGGAGAGCATCTGCCTTACAAGCAGAGGGTCATAGGTTCGAGCCCTATAGGTCCCACTTAATTAATTTGGATGGATTCCCGAGTGGCCAAAGGGGGCAGACTGTAAATCTGTTGCAAGTTGCTTCGGTGGTTCGAATCCACCTCCATCCAGTAGCTGATGCTAAGTGCTCACAGCGCGCCGATGTGGCTCAATTGGCAGAGCAGCTGATTTGTAATCAGCAGGTTATCGGTTCGAGTCCGATCATCGGCTTTCGTTTCTTAAATGAAACATTAAAACATAATATCGCGGGGTGGAGCAGTCTGGAAGCTCGTCGGGCTCATAACCCGAAGGTCGTAGGTTCAAATCCTGCCCCCGCAACTCACACATTATAGATTACATGTGTAAACAAAAAGCCCAGATAGCTCAGTTGGTAGAGCAGAGGACTGAAAATCCTCGTGTCGCTGGTTCGATTCCGGCTCTGGGCATTTGTCTTAGTTATAGGGCAAGCAAGTTGGGCGTGTAGCTCAGGTGGTAGAGCACTTGACTTTTAATCAAGTTGTCCGGGGTTCGAATCCCCGCACGCTCATTGGTGAAAGTTCTTTAGAGAAGATTCTTTAAAGGGCTTTTTATTTTATAATTAGAAAAATTAATTCTTGACTGTCAGCTTGTTGACATCAATCAATGATATCAAGTATACTAGAGATGTTAGCAGAGATGATATGGCATGAGGAAGGGTTTCAGATGAGCACAGGAAATGAGAAGCAGAAGATATTAATAGTAGACGATTCGGAGATGAATCGTTCTATTCTTGCCGATATGCTCGGAGATGAATATGAGATCGTAGAGGCGGTTGACGGTACGGAAGCAGTAGCAAGGCTGAATTTGGACAGCACAGATATTTCGCTGATGTTATTAGATATTGTAATGCCGAATATGGATGGCTTTGAGGTTCTGGCAGTGATGAACAGACGGAATTGGATTCAGGATATTCCGGTTATTATGATATCTGCCGAGAACACATATTCTTATGTAGAGCACGCATATGAACTTGGAGTGACGGACTTTATTAGCAGACCCTTTGACGGACAGGTAGTCCATCGTCGAGTAATTAACACCATTATGCTTTATGCGAAGCAAAAGAGATTGATTGAATTAGTTTCTGATCAGATTTATGAAAAAGAGAGAAGTAATAACCTGATGGTCTCTATTCTCAGTCATATCGTTGAATTCCGAAATGGCGAAAGCGGTATGCATGTACTTCATATTAATATGATGACAGAGATCCTGCTTCAGACATTAATGAGAAAAACTGATAAATATAATTTAAAACGTTCGGATATTCCAATTATCACCATGGCGTCAGCGTTACATGATATTGGGAAGATTTCTATACCTGGAGAGATTCTCAATAAGCCGGGCAGGCTTACGAAAGAAGAATTCGAGACCATGAAGACGCATACTCTTATTGGTGCGCAGATGCTTGATCAGCTTACGTACTATAAAGATGAGGCACTGGTTAAGATGGCGTATCAGATTTGCCGCTGGCATCACGAAAGATATGATGGGAGAGGATATCCGGATGGACTTGCGGGGGAGGAGATTCCGATTGCGGCACAGATTGTTGCTCTGGCGGATGTCTATGATGCTCTGACAAGTGAACGTGTATATAAGCCTGCGTATTCTCATGAAAAGGCTATAGATATGATTACAAATGGGGAATGCGGCACTTTTAATCCATTGCTCTTGGAATGTCTGTTAGAGAGTACGGACAGCATCAGAGAGCAGCTTGCGGTTAATTCTATCAAGCAGGAAAGCGATAGGAATATCCGTAATATGACAGAGGATCTGTTGCATTATGAGGAATTATCTGCATCAGAGAGAACCTTACGGCTTCTGGAGCATGAGAGAACGAAGTATCAATTCTTTGCCTCCTTATCTTCGGAAATTCAGTTTGAATATACAAAAGAACCATCTATGCTTACATTATCAGATGCAGGTGCGGAGATGTTAGGAGTAGCAGAGATTACAATGAACCCTCTGGAAGATGAGGTGATTGTCGGTATTTCTGAAGGAAGAGTCCTCGAAGAGATTAAAAATCTTGTTACAAATACAACAATGGAATCCCCGGTCGTCCAGTATGACGGAGAACTTCTGATTAATGGAGAGTGGCGCTGGAGCCGTATCATCTGCCGCAGTATGTGGGCGCATGAAGAAAAACCGGATATGACGGGATGTATTGGCAAGATTGTGGACATACATGAGGAACATTCCAAGATTAAAGATTTGCAAAGGCTCGCTTCCCATGATGGCTTGACAGGACTTTTGAACCACTCCCATGCAAAACGTCTTGTAAAAGAGAGATTGCATGACAGTGATGGCAAAGACTATATTATGGCAATTTTTGATATTGATTATTTCAAAAATGCTAATGACAGGTGCGGCCACATGTTTGGGGATAAGGTACTCCAACACATGGCAGGAAAGTTGCGTGGGAGTACCAGAGATTGCGACATTACGGCAAGAGTGGGCGGAGATGAATTCATGATTTTCATGGAGGACATGGAAGGTATCGATAACATTATTGACCGTATTTTCCGTGCACTTTCAGGAAAGTATGAAGGTTTTGATATTTCTATCAGTATGGGAATTTCGCGCTCCAGGGAAACAGGGCGCAGGTATGAAGAACTGTTTGGATGTGCTGATAAAGCACTTTACACTGCAAAACAGGCTGGGAGAGCTCAGTATTGTTTTTATGATGACTCAATGAAAGAGATATTATCAGCGATATCTTCTATAGATGGAGAGGAGTAAATTATGACGATAAAAGAATGTTATGATAAAATTGGCGGAGATTATGAAGCGGTCTTTCAGAGAATGATGAAAAAGGATACTCTTATTTTAAAGTTTGCCAAAAAGTTTTTGGATGACAGCAGTTTTACGAATCTGAAGGAAAATTTAAGTTCTGGAAATGTAGAAGAAGCATTCCGTGCAGCACATACATTAAAAGGTGTTGCACAGAATTTGGGATTTGAGACACTTTATAAACCGAGCAGTGAATTGGCGGAAATTTTAAGAGCAGGCAGCATGGATGGTATTGGCGGTCTTATGGATACAATAACCGAAGAATATGAAAAGACAATAGCGGCTATAAAGGAATTGTAAAAGACGGTTGAAGTGAGACTTTTATTGCATACTAAAAATGTGCAATATCAGTCTCCTTTTTCATTGTCTGCACTTCATAGAAATGGGAAGACTATTATAAAGGAGGAATTTATGGATCTGACGAATGAAAATGTGAAAAAACTTAGAGGATTGATTGTATTTACGGCAGTAATAGTAGTCTGTCTTTGGAAATATGAGGCGACACTTAAAATTTTGTCCTTTGTTTGGGGGGTAATATGTCCATTTATTTTGGGCGGGGCCATTGCATTTGTACTGAATGTTCCGATGAACTTTATACAGAGGCACCTGTTCCCGGAAGAGCGGATCGAAAATAGCAAGATACAGAAGAAGATGGCGCGCCCGGTCAGTATGCTGATCGTCCTGTTCCTTGTGATCGCAACTATAGCTCTTGTTATGTTTGTACTTGTTCCGCAGCTTGGCAATACATTTGCGAATTTAGGAAAAAGTATTCAGAATTTCATCCCGCAGATTCAGGAATGGGCAAATATTTTATTCCATGATAATAAGGAAGTGATGGAGTGGATCGATCATTTGGAATTTGACTGGAATAAGATTATGAATACGGGATTTGACTTCTTTACAAGTGGTGCAGGCAGCGTATTGGATTCAACAATTTCTGCGGCTAAAAGCATTATAAGCGGGATAACGACTTTTTTCATTGCATTTGCATTTGCTGTATACATTTTAGCGCAAAAGGAGAAATTGCAGGTTCAATGTCAAAAAGTATTGTTTGCTTTTGTACGCAGAAGACGGGCGGAGGCCGTGTTAGAAGTGTTTTCGCTTACTTATCAGACATTTTCACATTTCCTTACAGGGCAGTGTGTGGAAGCAGTGATACTTGGCTGTATGTTTGTAGTTTCTATGGCAATTTTTAAGCTTCCATATGCGCTGCTTATTGGCATTGTAATAGCATTTACAGCATTAATCCCTATATTTGGAGCGTTTATCGGATGCATTGTGGGAGCATTTTTAATCTTTATGGTTGATCCGATGAAAGCAGTTATGTTTGTTGTGTTGTTTTTGGTGCTGCAGCAGATCGAGGGAAATCTGATTTATCCCCATGTGGTAGGAAACTCTGTAGGTTTGCCATCTATATGGGTACTTGCAGCGGTCAGTGTCGGCGGCAGGCTTATGGGAGTTGTGGGGATGCTTGTATTTATCCCGGTCGTATCAGTATTGTATGCACTGTTTCGGGAAGTTGTATATCTGAAGCTTAAGAAAAGAGAACTGACAGAAGCGGAAGAAAAGGCGATGAAAAAAGAGGATTAACCGAAACAGGTCAATCCTCTTTAAAACCATCTTAGCCAAAGTATCTCTTAAGAAGTCCTTCAAATGCCTTGCCGTGTCTCGCCTCATCCCTTGCCATCTCGTGTACAGTATCGTGAATCGCATCCAGGTTCGCAGCCTTTGCTCTCTTAGCAACGGCAGACATGGCAAGGCTTTCGAGGGTCTGTTAAAGAGATATGTGTATCCACTTTTTGAGTTTTTCACTAGCTCTACTAAATATGAGTATCCACCTTATTTCCACTTTTGTATTGATATATAGAAAAAGAGATACCGAAGTAGCTCTTAATCGTCAGGCTATGCAACCTTTGTATAATTGATTACTGAAATCTCCTGCATGAGTTGCTTGGCTGTATTCACCAATTTTTCTAACTGGCGTGCGGTTTCATCCGAATAATACTTTGTGCCGCACTGCTCACACTCTTCACAGGGGACATTTTTAATAATGATTAGACATCCATTGAAATCTACAACATGGATTGTTATGGATTCTGTCAAATCATTACTCTTGCAATACATACACATTTATCTTTCCTCATGCTTATGAAACACTCATATTTCTCTGTGTGTTACGGTTTTTTCCCGCTAATCGGAATGCTTTTTCCATTGCAGGTGTGAGTTCGGGAGAATCTTCATCAAATACAATTTCTCTCTTTGCCGCTTCTTCTATCTGCTTGATTTCTTCCTCTGTCGGTTTTTGGTTTCTATCCAAAGTAACTGTCCGTATCATAGTAAATGTTCCTCTCTTTTAGCTTGCTTTGCTCCTTCCAGATATTTTGTAGCTAAAGTTAGAAGTTGTTCTGCTGTTTGTATCTGTTGTGCTGTGATTTCTTTTGAAGCTATATAAAATGTATCATAATCGCTTGCGTGGCGGATTTCTTCTGCTGTAATAATCTTTCTGCCAAGTTCTTTAGGAAAAATTTCTGTATGGATATAATTTTTATTAAAGTAACCGATTGTATCTTTATGACGCTTAAAAGAAATTCCCTCTTTTGCAAGTACAGCACAGATAGAATGAAAAATACTGTAATAAGCCCTGTTATTTGCGGCTCGGAATTGTTCGGAATCATAGGTTAACTTCGCAGTATCTAAATCTTCTTTAGCTGTTTGCAAACGATATCTTGCTATATCCATTTGAGTGCCAGTGTCTAAAGAATCAGGCTGTTTCATATAATGTTACCCCCTCTTTCCGAACATTTTTGTAAAATGGATAGGCAGAAACCCAATAGTGGAAATGTTCTATATTCTTTACTATTGGCATAATCCAGATATCATGTTCTACATTATATTGAAATCCAAGTTCCGACAGAGAATCCAAATAAGAATCTAGCTTTTCATCTGGTAAATCTACCAAAATCATAATATCTATATCAGAATCTTTTGTATAATCTCCACGTGCATAAGAACCATAGAGAATCACACTTTTTAAATGTGAACCATATATCTTCCGCACTTCCGTCAAATATTGAAGTAATAATGATTGAACTTTTTGTGGCATGATTTCCCTCCTAAAATATAATTATAATATTCTATAATTGAAATAGTTTGTCGATTTGTTCTAAATCTTCATCAGTTATAGGTACACCATGTTTTTGATAATCTTCCATCCTATCGCCGTAGGCGGATAGAATATATCCAAGACTGAATAACATTTTTTCTGATATATCCTTATCACCGCTTTGATTTCTTAATGTCAGCTTTGGTACATTCATTCGGGCAGATATGGTTACTGGATTAATGCCTAGTTTTTCTATATCTTTTAAATATCCTTTGACGGTTTTCAGAGTTCCTAAATCCGTTATCGTACCTTTTTCAATCTGTTCTAATACTTTTGCTATCCCATGTTTTTTTGCAACTGCTTCAATAACCTTTTTTAAGCGCGCTTTTTTACTTTTGGTGTAGCCACTGTTATCTATTATGTCCATTGCATAGTTATATGTTACATAAATGCCTTTTCCCGTCAGCTTGCTGACGTAGTAATCTAATACATACCGTTCAACCTCTGGTGTCACCAGATACTGTAATTCTCTGCTTTTCAAGCCAAATTTACTAACAAGTGCATTGAGTTTGCTTTTTTTAACCTGTACTTCTATTCTAAGAAAATCATAGTCTGTATCAGGGTCACATGCAAGCTGTCTTTTTTCTAATTCCGTCTGCTTGTGGTAGATATTGATATTTAAGCTCTTTCCCTTATAATAAATATAACTTAAACCAGAGTTATAAGTGTTTGCGTTTGCTTTGCTGTCGGAATCGTCTAATCTATCATTAGATATTTCCTGTAAGAAGTCCTCAATATCTGGAATATCTGGTTCTTCGTCAGATAATGCTATTTCCTTCTCTGATATGTCAGGTTCATCATTGCCATAATAGTTACGCTGAAAAGAACCCGTCCGTAAGCTGTAGCCGTTATTAATAAGTGTTAAATACTGTTGGGTCATTGCATAAAGGTCATATGTAAAATCAATCCTAGCGGCTTTAAAAGAGTTTAGTTCAAGCCATTGCTCATTTAATCTTTTCCTCCTGTTAAGCCATGCTTCATCATTTACAATATTATCATCTTCTATGTCTTTCCAAGATTCATCAAAACACCATTCTGGATGAACTTCTAAATATGGAATAAGTTCAAATATATGGCGGTATATGGCTCTTACATAATCAGGCGTAAAGGATAAAATACTTTGGGGTATATGTGGGTCTCCGTTTCCGTCAAACATATTAGACGTATTTATGGATAAGGAAATCATATAATAATGGGTGAGGTCGCTATCTTCTTGTTTTTCTGTCTTGACATCTTTTCGTTTGAATTTAGATAAACGAATTGCGGAAAAACCCTTGTCAGCATAAGCTGTAGTAAACCAGTAATAACCATAGTATCTTAGTTCTAAAGAAGCAATGATTTTATTAAATGTATCTCTTGAAATCATTTTTGATAACTCAAATGTATGTACCATTTTCTTTTTCCTCCGTAAGAGTATAGAATAATCATATCACATATAATTAAATAAAGCACGTATTATTCTGACTAGATGTCTATTGAAACCATCCGTATCTTTAATGGTCTGACGACCAATAAATCCAGTATTTACAAGGCTTTCAGCGTCCGCACGTACCTTACACCCCTCTTGCTATCTGACGGAATATCCCTTGTATACCATTCTGGCAGGATATGCGTACTCTGGCATAACCGCCTAACGGCGTAACTGTAGTAGAACTTTATCAGACAGGTTGGCTGTAGTTTTGCCTGCATGTGAGATTAATATGGATGTTTTAGCAGTATATCATTAAAGACTTAATGCTCCCTGTAATGCGTCAAAAGACCCTGAAATAGCACAAAAATGGACAAGGAATCATGTGACGTCTCCCTCCCCGGATGCGGACATAAAGCAATCCACTCAATCATGAGAAGCTGTATGATTACCATACTAATACTATATTGTACAGAAAAAGGAGTGCGTCGTCAGTGGAACGCACCCCTTGTTGTATTATGGTGTTACATTTTGTGTGATTGATGGAACAAAAACTACATTAAAACATGGTAGTTGCCGACTGCTTATCTTAATTATGGTATGTAGTAAATTCCTTGAAATAATCACGGAATATATTTAAGGCAATATTACCCCATGTTTTCCTTTCATTGCTGTAATACCATTGCCTGTTATCTATTCTTATTGTTTCATCATCTGGTGCAAACTTAAATCCTTGCCGTAATTGGCGCATGGCGGCGGAATATGTTTCCCTGCTGATTGTATGCGTTGTGTGGTAAGATAAAATAGTAGTGTATAGTTTCAGCCATTGCAATGCATTTGGGGTTTTATACAGAACGTTAATCTGTTTCTGGGAACGCAAAACGTTTTCCCTTACCCACTTAAGCAAATCCTGTGGTTCGTTATCTCCTGTAATGTTATATGAAGAAACGGTATTATCAGGAATATTCAGCACATACATCTTACCGTCCTCGCTAAACTGTAATAAACAATCGTCTACAATGATAGCGTACTCAACAATCTTAATATCCATATCAATAGAAGAATATCTTATAACCATTTCACCCTGTCCCACATTTTCAGGGAATTTATCAGATAAACTGGTGTTGGTTAAAAAACATAATTCAGGAGAGTACCTTATGTCAAATGGATATTTGTCTATTGACGAATTGCATGTAGTCTGATTCTGCTTGCTCTGTGACTGTACTTGCGGTGTGGTGTTTACGGTCTGGCTCTGCACACGCTGTTCCTGTACTCGCGGCATGTGGCTCGCAATCTGGCTCTGCTCTGTTTCTACTGGTGGTGTAGTGGCTTGCTCTGGTGCAATATTGGCTGTCCTGCTGATTTTTAACAAATCTTTCATCACATCATCAGACTTAATGCCCAACTTGGAATCAAATTGATTAGAAGCTATAAAATTTTGTATCTTTGAGGGCAGGAATGCTTCTTCGCCATATTTTGAATAATATTGTTTAAGCAATTCCATATATTCAAAATCACTAACTAAATCTGGTTCATTTGAGATAGTATTACTGGCGGTTTGTTCTGATAATGTAGAGTCTGATAAGTTCTGGGATATATTATCAGGACTTAATGGTTCTTCGTTCGTTGATGAAGGAGAACTATTACTAGATGATGAAGTATTTGTTTTTAAACAACCAATTATATAAAGGATAATAAAAATCCAACCTAAAAAAATGCAAAGTACCCAGGTTCCAATATCTACATCCTTCAAATCTCCACCATTTAAGCAGTATACTCCACCAATCCATTGAATCAAAAATAGTATTACACTCATAGTATAACCTCCTAGCGAATTGCAACATAATGCGACATTTTAAATTATACAATATATTTCTCTATTTGTTAACACTAAGCACATACTTTTTCCCGATTGATATAATCATAAATATTGAATCGGGGTGAATGTATGGCAAAGAATAGGCTTAGCCTGAAATTATTAGAACTGCGACAGGAGCGTAACCTGACACAAAAAGAATTGTGCGCCAAACTTAATATCAGCCGTACAAATTACAGCTATTTTGAAAATGGGCGGCGTGTGCCTGATGTAGATACACTTCTGTTAATTGCGGAATTTTATGGTGTTTCGTTGGATGAACTGGTAACAGGTTCACATTCGGTTGTAAATGAATCTAAAGAAGATACGACTGCTTATGATTTGGGGATTACCCTTGTTCGACATCTCCAATCAAAACATATTCCTGTTGAAAGCATTATGCAGTTGTCAAAAGCAGATTTCGATTTTCTGTCTGATTATAAAAAACTATCAGAAGATAACCAATCTGAAATGCGTTATTTAATGAATTACAAAATCAGAAAGCAAAATCAATAAAATTCTATCTCTTCTCCATCCAGATAAAGGGTAAATTTGTCTGGATTATCTCTGATGTTGTAGTCTTTATTGAAATTATCCGTCTTAAATTCAATTTTGCAGACGGGTTCTTTTCTTTCTTCTATGTCTCTGCGACTTAGATATACTGAAATATTCAGTTCAGTTGGGTAACCTCGGATATCCGTTGAGAATCTGGTGGTATGAAAACTATTATCCTGACACATGTGAACAACTGTTCGCGCAAATTCTTCTTCATCCTCAATCTTGTCACTATTCGCAATAACCGTCAAATTATAATCAGTGTCAAATACTGTGGAACTCACCACATCTGGCACTCCAGAAAGTTCCTCTTGCACTTGTGTATCATCCTTTGTTCCGCAAGAAGTGAGTACGATACCCCAAATACCTAGAATACATAAAAATAGCTTCTTCCTTTTCATCTTCCATTCTCTGATTCTTGCCATGTTTTTTCCTCCTTTTTGACTTCGAGAACTCGACATTGTTAATAATTCGATTATAGCCGTATACTTAACAGCATACAAGAAAAATATTTCTACTAATTCAAAAATCGAGGATGTATAGCAAAGTATGATACGATATGACCCTTTCTGGAAAACGCTGAAAGAAAAGCAGGTTAGCCAGTATATGTTGACTGAATATTATGAGATTTCAAGCTCAACCCTTTCTAAGTTGAAACATAACCAAATTTGCAGTCTGCATACAATAGACAGGCTTTGCGGTATTCTGGATTGCACAATTCCTGATATTGTCGAGTATTACAAAGAAGATGATGAAAAATAATTGGAATCCATCATCTTTTTTTATGTCTAAAATGAAGCGGCAGACCCCTTATACGTCAGAATACAAGAGGTCTGCACCCTTTTACACCAGACATTCAGCAAGCAATTTTGCAAGGTATTTCATGCCTAACTTAAATCCCTCATGCTGTGAAGTCAAGGCAACGGAAAACATAGCGTCTTGCAGTATTTCCAATTCATCCACGCTTAGTTTGCCCTTAAATGGTTTAGAAAGTTGAATCACTTCTTCGGTAACACGTTCTTCCATATGTACCACTTCTTTTTCGTATCTAACAACATTCTCATAGATTTTCAATAATTCGCTCATGCGTTTGCCCTCTCTTTCTCTGTTTGATAATCCCAAAATGTCAGAATATGAATTAGTTCGTACATCTGCTTGTAATTTAGCTGTTTCCAGTCTGACAGGTTATAAAGTTCCGCTAGTAGAAAATCAAAGAATCTTTTTTCAATACCTTTCTGGCGAATCAAATTGCATAAAATTTTGTACTGGCATTGTGTGTACCCGTCTGATACTGGCTTATTATCAGTCGTTCGTAAATTCTGGTAAATTAAATCTTTTTTGTCATAATTCAGTAATTTCATAAATCTACCGCCTTTCCCCATATTTCCTCACATTCTGAATAGCAAGGGCAATAACTGCAAAAATCAAAATCACATTCACCGACTGCATAGCCGCCATAACCAACGACAGGAACACACGTTGATAAATAATCACTGCAATTACGGCAACAGGAGCAATACTCCCCAACTGCCTGACCTTGAAAATAACACATAGCAACACTTCCTTTCTGTAAAAAAATAAAACCTAACGGTTTAGCAATAGGTTTTATCAATGGTTTCATGAGCAAAGCAATTTCCGCAAAAACGCCATTTTCCGTCACATTCGGCAAACGTCATATAAGTTGCTCTAAGTCGGTAGTCAATATCGTAAATATGGTTATAGGGTTCTCCGACTTGCAGATAGCCATATGACATTGCTCTTGGCGGCATTATGTTCATAAAGTAGTCCACAAGTCTTTCTTCCACGATATCCCCTTTGCGGAGATAATCATAAATGCTTGTCCTGCCTGTACGGTCAACAAAATCTGTCCATCCGTTTAAAGTTTTGATTTCTGTACTCATAACAAAATCCTCTCTTCCTTATTAATATACATGCTTCATTACGTCCAGAATGATTGCGCTGTGGCTGTCTGCTTCAATGTTCACTCGTCTTGTGCCGCCGCCCTTAAATGTAATCTGTACAGTATTATCATCAATCAGAGTTAGACTGATGATATCAAGATTGGCAGATACAAGTGTCAATTCAAAAATGCTTACAAAATCTTCTTTACTCATGCTTCTCACGCTCCTTTAATTCAAGGAATATTGTTTTGATTGACGAGTTACCTTCTGTGAGCCATATTTGGCTCTTATATCATCAATGGGTATCTCTCCCTTGTGATAACGTGAAAATTCTCCATAGTGCCACGTCCACGCCTTTTTCTTCGGGGCAAATTTGAATCCTAATTCTTTCAATCTGTCTTTGTAAGCAAAGCAGTTAAAGCACCATATCCACCGCCCGATTAGCTCAATCTCCATTTTGTACCCGATAATTTGATTCAATATCTCTTTAAATGCTTGATTCTCGGCGTTTTGGTCGTAGGTATCGGTCTGACCGTCTGACTTGCTTTCTTTGTTCAGAATGTCAAATAACTTGTCGTATTCAATGTTAATTGCTTTCATTGTTTCTTCATCACCGCCGTTATCTGGGTGAAACTGCTTCAGAAGTTCTCTGTACCGTCTCCGTAGTTCCTCAATCGTTGTTACTCCTGCAAAATACTTGTTCATTTGCTTGTGCTCCTTTCTTCTGTGTAAAAATGGGTAATAAAAAAAGACAGTTTAACGACGTGTCTGGGTCGTGCTACCGCACGATATTAAATAAATAAAATGTGATTGTATCGTGACTAGATGTCTGTCAAAACTATCCGCAAAATCAGCCTTCCAAATTCATGAAACCCTTGCTATATAAGCGTTTGCGCACTCTTCACGATAGAGCACCCCCTCCTTTCTCTCCCTATGTAACAATGCCGTCAATGCTTCGTCTGAATGTGGCTTATACTGGATAGAGACAAGTTTTCCATACTCGGTATCAGGATAACTGTCAATTCTTTCATCTGCCTTTCTGATACGAGAACCATGCTCATATTGCATTAAGACGGTTTCGGGATAGAGAGATACAGAACGTACATAATTACAATGTTCCGCATAATCCAAAGTGTACACGTTGCCTGTAATAGAATCCTGTCTGTTGCCTGTAATCTCAATCACAAATGCAAGAACGGACTCTGTAGACTGCTCTGCATAATAATTGAATGTGATGTATTCGCTTGTATCTTTTAAGAACACATTCCTTTCAAGCAAACACCATGTACCATGGGTACGGCATAACCAGATAAAAGTTTTTTCCTGCTGTTTCTGCCTGACTGCCGCTCTCCGTAAAGTCTCCTTGTCAATCTCAAAATCAGACTGATAATAACGTGTGTGTTTCGCTACAACCTTTCGCATGAAATCCAGAATATCCACGTTGCTAAATTTTGTGTTACTTTTGATTTTCTTTACCATAATGAATAGCTCCTTTCTTTTTCTGATTTGTTTTCGGGCAAAAAAATAGAGCCTGTTTTCCGACTGGCTCTAAAGTCGTTGAAGATTAACCGTCGTCATATAATGACAGTAGGGTACGTAACTATGCATTGTTTTAAAAGATATTGTGTAGGTGACCTCGGAAAAATTATATAAAAATTTCTCCTATACTGGCGTTTTATGCTACTGTGCGTTTCCTTTTTTCTCGGATGAGCGTTGATTTACTGATTCCGGTAAGTTCTTCTACTTGTTTGTAAGAATGGTTTTCCAGTAGCTCTAAAGCATGATTGATTTTCTTACTGCTGTGCTTTGGTGGTCTGCCTTCTCTAAAATCTTCTCTTTGTCTGGCGATAGCCTTACCGCCCTGTGTGCGCTCAATAATCATGGCTCTTTCAAATTCTGCAAATGCTAACAGGTTTGTGACTATCAGCCGTCCCATAGGAGTATTTTCAATCAGCCCCATATTCAGGATATGTATTTTTACGCCTTTATTCATCAGACGGTCAATATACTCTAATCCTTCTTTTGTAGAGCGGCAGAAGCGGTCTAATTTGGTTACAATGACATAATCATTTTCCTGTGACTGCTCTAATATTTTATTAAACAGAGGTCGTTCCTTTGCTCCTGAATAACTTTCAACAATAATTTCAGCGTCAGAATATAGATTCTGAATTGCCGTAGACTGTTCCTCAATGCTGTTTCCGTCTAACTGTCCTTTGGTGCTTACTCGTGCATATCCGTATTTCATGATGTATCGCTCCTTTGCTTGATTTAGTTGTGGTACTTTTGAGCATAAGAAATGACACCGCTCTAAGCCGCATTATTCCGCTGTCAGTGAAGCGGTGTCAAAACTTAAAAGTTATGGTACTAGATGTCTGTTGAAACCATCCGTAAAATGGCATAAAAAAAGAACGGTACAAACCGCTCTAACCCTTGCTATTACGCTATTTCATGCTATTTAAGTTGGCTCTCAAAATGTCTACACCCTCTTTGGAATTTCCCAGATAATACTTCTGTGTGACATTGCTTGAAGCGTGTCCCATTTGATTACATAAGATATGCATGGGCGTATTCATCAAAGCAAGCCTTGTCCCGTAGGTGTGCCTTAGATAATGATATTTAAAGACAATACCGTGCTGTGCTTTTATCTTTTGTGTATGGTACTTCATGGAATTGACGGTCTGTATCTTTCCTTCATCCAATGAATTGACAAGTTCCAGACTGGATATCTTCTCCTTCCCCATATCGGAAAGCATTGTCTGATTCTGCTCCCTTTGCTCTGCCAACTCTACCATGATTTCATCTCTGCGCCGCTTTACAGATAGAAGATACTCTTTCAGCGGTGTAGCCATGACAATATCACGTCTGGCATTTCTGGTCTTTAAAGATACTAACTTGATTACACCATTCTGATACTGCATTTGTCGGTCTATCTTAATAATATCATTGTCAAAATCAACATTGCACCATTTTAATCCATAGCATTCATTGATACGCAAGCCGCAATACTTCCCCAACATGAAAGCTGTTTCAGCATTGGTATCTTTGAAGTATTCTGATAATGTTATCATCTGTTCATCCGAAAAGGTGACAATATCGGTATCTTCATCAATCTTCATTTTTGGCATATGGATTTTGGTGTCCTTATTCTTACAGAGCTTGTCGTACTGCTCTGCATTTAGATAATTACGTGAATAAGCTTGACCGAAGATAAGATAAAATACCTTTAGAAATGATTCCACATAGCTGTATGCTCTGTTCTCGGTATAATACAGTTCTGCAAGATAATCATTGATTTCAGCGACAGAAATATCATCTACATAACGTTTGCCGAACTTAGACTTGATATGGTTATTCCATAAGCTGTCTTGTTTCTTGATAGTTGCATACGCCTTTCCTGCTCTCCCGAACTCACAATATTCGTTATAGACTTCGCTGACCTTTTTTCTTGGTCGTTTTACTTGTAGAGCGGCGGCACTAACTTTTTCATTCACAATCGCTTGTTGACGTGCTTTTACGGCAGAAGTCTTTGTTTTGAATGGATTACCAAATTCATCTGTTCGGCGGCGTTTTTCTTTTGTTGTACCGTCAATGTTGATTTTGAAGCGGTAAGCCCAATAGCCATTATCCAATTGATAAACACCGCTGTCTTTCTTGTTGCTCATGTTAATTTCCTCCTTTAATGAATGGGGGAAATAAGGTAGGATTTAGGGTATCCACTTTATGGAAATTGTAGAAGTGAAATAAGAAGAAGGGTATCCACTTTTTTACCACTTTTGGCATGGAAAACCCTTGTTGTAAAGCAAAAAAGAGGACAGACAATTGGCTTGTCCATCCTCTTAAAAACCCTTATATTACGCAGTCTTCCTCTTAGCCGAAGTATCTCTTAAGAAGTCCTTCAAATGCCTTGCCGTGTCTGGCCTCATCCCTTGCCATTTCATGAACGGTATCGTGAATAGCGTCAAGGTTCGCTGCTTTTGCACGTTTTGCAAGATCGAACTTTCCTGCTGTAGCGCCGTTCTCAGCAGCAACTCTCATCTCGAGATTCTTCTTAGTGCTGTCTGTTACTACTTCGCCGAGTAATTCTGCAAATTTAGCAGCATGTTCAGCTTCTTCGTAAGCAGCTTTTTCCCAGTACAATCCAATCTCCGGATATCCTTCTCTGTGTGCAACTCTTGCCATAGCAAGGTACATACCAACTTCTGAACACTCGCCGTTGAAGTTTGCTCTTAAGTCTTCAATAATATCTTCACTTACGCCCTGTGCTACACCTACAACATGTTCCGCAGCCCAGCTTAAGCCTTCTGCCTGCTCTGTGAACTTGTCAGCGCCTACGCCGCACTGCGGACATTTCTCCGGTGCTGCATCCCCTTCGTGAACATAACCACAAACACTACATACAAATTTTTTCATGATTCTTATCTCCTTTTCTTTTATAAAAAATATTCAATATCAGTAATAGTTACTGATATTAAGTTAACACAGTTGTACAAGCTTGTCAATTGTCAATTCATAAATTTATATTTATTTTATTTTTTCTCGAGACAGTGCGGACACAATCCGCGGAATATCATAAAATGAGAATGAACCTGTCCGTTAAAGTGATGATTGGCAAGCTGATTAATCTTGGCAATATGCTCAGGTGAAAGTTCCAGATCGGATACATCTCCGCAAGAACTGCATATCACATGGTAATGAAAGTCTGTGCGCCCGTCAAAACGGTCACCGCCGTTAGGGGTTGGTATCTTCTGCACTTCGCCCATATCAGCTAGAAGATTGAGATTACGGTATACGGTGCCGAGACTGATGTTGGGAAATTCTTTCTTCACATGCAGATAGACGGTATCAGCAGTCGGATGTTCGTGCGTCTCTAAGAGATATTCCTTAATAGAGGCTCTTTGACGGCTGTATTTTAGAATAGCCATTCGCAATCTCCTTTCAAATAATAATGATAATAATTACTATGATTAGAATACAATGACATCATGATTTTGTCAACATTATATTTTTTTATGTAACAATTTGTAACAAATTTTGACAAAATGTAGAATATAATGTTAAAAAATTTGGAAAAATATGTCTATAAAATATTAATTTACACGCTTGACAGGTAAATTTGCCGTGATATAATTAGTGCGTAACGCATGTAACAATTCTGTAACATTTACAAAAGATAAGAAAACATAAAGGAGGTTATTTATGTATTCTGATCTTAAGAAGGGATTGTTCTTAGTTACTTTTTCAGGGGCTGTCATGATGCTTCCTATGACGGCAAGGGCAGCAGATGCACAGGAAGAAAAGCTGCCGAGTGTTGGAATTGAGGAGGTGCTTAACGACTGTTACTCTTCGGGGAAGAAGATTGAGATTGAGGAGTATTTAGTTCCGACTAAAAAGGGTGAGTATTTAGATATGGCATTTGCCAATGTGGAGACATTTCTTTATATAAGAAGTGAACCGACGACAGAAAGCGAGTGGGTAGGTAAATTATATCCCGATGATGCGGCAAAGATAATGGGACCGGTGGACGAATGGACCAAGATCCAGTCAGGAAAGGTTACCGGTTATGTATATTCTAAATATATTACGGTAGGAAGAAAAGCAGAAGAAAAAGCACAGAAAATTGTAAAGAAGAAGAAAGAAAAAAAGATTGAGTTAAAAGAGACAGAAAAAGAAAATCCTGAAAAAGAAGAGGTTTTAGAGAACCCGGAGCAAATATTTGAATATGCAGAATCAAAAGAAGAAGAGGAAGCAAGACTTGCTAAGGAAGCCGAAGAAGCACGTAAGAAAGAGGAGGAAGAGCGTAAGAAGGCGGAGGAAGAAGCAAAGGAAAAGGCCGGATCCGGACAAGCGGTTGTTGATTATGCCTGTCAGTTTATCGGAAATCCTTATGTATGGGGAGGCACGAGCCTGACAAATGGTGCAGACTGTTCCGGATTTGTGCAGTCGGTGTATAAGCATTTTGGTGTAAATCTTCCGCGAACATCCGGACAGATGCGGGGAGCCGGAAAAAGTGTCAGCTATAAAGAAGCGATTCCGGGAGATGTGATCTGCTATGACGGACATGTGGGGATCTACATGGGAGATGGACAGATTGTAAATGCGATCAACAGCTCGAGAGGTATTGGAGTATTGTCTGCCACTTATGCGAACATTGTTACTGTAAGAAGAGTATTGTAGGGATGTACAAATTGTACAAAATTGCAAAAAACTGTGTAAAACAAACAAAAGGACTTATCCAAGTTATCCACACAAAACTATCAAAAAAAGGTGGAAAAAGTGTTGTTTTTAAAAAATTATCCACATTATCCACACAAAATGCATAAAATATGGTGGATTATTTGAGGTGAAAAAAGAACGAATGTTTTGTGGAGTTATAATAAAAATGTCTTTTTGGAGAAAAAAAACTAAAAAAACATTGACTTTTAAGTAGTCAAATATTGAGAAGAAATTGCATGAAGATGTTTACACAATGGATAAAAATAGCTATAATGAATAATACTGAAATACAAAGGAGGTGTCATAAATGGCACATGTTTCTAAAGATATGACTTTTGGTGAACTGCTTATGACATATTATGAAAAGTGTCCAAAGATTGTTGATGATCTTATGGAAGCAGGAATGGGCTGCATCGGATGCCCTCATTCACAGATGGAGTCCATCGAGCAAGGAGCGATGGGGCATGGTGTGGATCCGGATCTGTTGGTTGCGAAGCTTAATGCGACGATCGGTGCGGCATTAGGAGAATAAGAAAAAATGCTTCGGGGTTTCTTCCGAAGCATTTTTTTGGATAACTTTAAATCGCAGATAACTGCTGCACAGCGTTGTTAGATACCAGAGCTTCACAATGCTCTTCAAGAAAAGCCAATGAAGCGCCGGATGATTTTTCAAGAGTACCGAATTCTGTGAGCATATTGCAGATTCGGTTAAAATCATTCGTTGAGTGATCGCTCTGCATAATTGCAAGAATATATACGTTTTCAGCAGCATCTTTGTAAAGAGTATTGGAACCTTGATATATACCTCTAAGGAGCTGAGCTGCCTGGAGGACATGTTCCATAGTCGCGAATGAGAATAAACGAAGAGTTACTGTATTCTCTTCTTTTGAAGGCTGATTATCAGATGCGGCCTCCTGCTTTGCGGCCTCCATCTTTTCTTTCACTTTTCCCAGAAGATTCAATAAGGTCTCAGCGCCTTCCAGCTTTTCGAGCGCATCGTACCGTTTTTGACCAGAGTCATCGGACGGAGAAGGTGCAAATTTTGAAAACCGGGTATCAAGTTCATCTGGGTCTTCGACTTTAGTAATTATCAGTACAATAGAATCGGAAGAAGCCGGAATCGCTTCTATCATAAGAGGAATATCTTCTGCTTCAAAACCGAATTCATATGCTGCCTGTTGCATCATGTCATGGAAAAGTGATTTTGCTTTTTCTGTTCCATATGCCAGCTCGCTAAGTTGAAGCTGACGTTCAGCCAGATCAGTCCTTGTGAGAGTACAGCGTATCTGATTATCGTTGATTTTCTCAATCTTCATAATTTATCACTTCCTTCTAGTTTAGTATAGCATAGGGAATGTGTAATGTTCAACAATTGGTTTAATAAAATAATCATAAAATAAAAAAGTTCTTGCGTTACAGGTTCCTATCAGATATAATGATAACACTGAAAGATAGTTTTCCCTGATAGCCACGTTCTTAGAACAAAGGAGGGAGAATTTTACGAATTTACTTTTTCTCAATGTAGTATCTTGTAAATTATCAAATTAAACAATCAGTAAGTAATCAAACGTGTCATTTCGGCACAAGTATCACTAAGATAATCATTAACAAAACGACTTTACTAAAATAACACACAAAGCAATGCAGACTATCTTTTAGTTCTTTTTAATATTAAGAAAATGTATCACAACACTTTTCTTCTGGTTTTAATATATGTGGAAATGGATGTGGTTATCATCGCAAAGCATTGAGGAGGAGGAAAAAATGAGCGGGTACGAAAAAAAAGATGTCCAAAATCTCTTTACAGAACTGAACGGCTATGAAAAGAAAGGAGTTGATATTACACTGAACGGATTAGCGGCAAGTCCTATGCAGGTTGTTCAGGCACATATATTGCGTGAGAATGTAATTTATATGCGGGATTATGTTATGAATGAGAAGGGAGATATCAAAGAGCTGTGTTTTACGGACATAGAAATATAAATGTGAACGTAAATACCCCTCAAATATTAAGAAAAATGTCGAAATAAATAATGACGTAAGTCACAATTATTGTTATAATAGGTTCGAGTAGGAGGTGCAGCATGGAAGAAAACGAGAAAATAGGCCGCACAGAATCGAACCAGCCGACAAAGAATACTTCTGAAAGTAATGGGCAAAGCCGGGTGCGCAGACCGTCTGCCGGAACCGGAACAGCGGTAAGGCGCAGAAGGCCGGAAGGAGCCAGAGTATCTGCCGAGAGAAGGCGGCCGGAGAGGACCGGACAGCCTGCGAATCGGAGAAGACCCGATAGCGGGGAGGCTTCTGCAAGGAGCAGACAGCGGCGCTCATCAGAGGGAAGCAGACAGGCAAGAAGGAGACAGAGCCGGAGAAGAAGAAAGAGAAATCTCATACTGAAGATGATTCTTTTTGTTATATTGTTAATAGCTGCAGTGGTGGGCGCATTTTTGTGGAAGAAATACAGCCCGTCCAAAGAAAAAGCGGACTTGAAAGAATATTATGGAATAGAAAAGGAAGGACAGCTTGCTATTACAGTTAATAATGAGATTACAGAACCGCATGGGATGATTTCGGAAGGGAAGGCGTATGTCCAGTATGAGACAGTGCGGGATCATATCAGCAACCGATTTTATTGGGACCCGAATGAGAATATACTTCTTTATACGCTGCCTAAGGATATTGTGTCTGTAGAGGTCGGAAGCAAAGATTATATGGTGTCGAATGACAAGAACAGTGAAGATTACGTTATTTTAAAAACCGAAGGAAGCACAGCATATATTGCTCTTGATTTTATCCAGCAGTATACGAACATTGATTATGCAGTATATGAGAAGCCGAGCCGAGTATCTATTGTCAGTGAATGGGGCAAGAAGTCAGTTGCCCAGGTAAAGAAGAATACACAAGTTCGTTACCGGGGCGGAGTGAAAAGCCCGATTCTTACAGATGTAAAAAAGAAAGATGAGGTTGTAGTACTCGAAGAGGAAGAAAACTGGAAAAAGGTCCGTACAAAAGATGGATTTATCGGTTACGTCAAAAACAATGCGCTTAAGAAGACCGAGAAAAAGAATATTACCAGGGACTTTGAGGAGCCTAAGTATTCAAATATTTCGTTGGATTATACGATTAATCTCGTCTGGCATAATGTGACGAACCGGGATGCCAATAACAATGTACTCGACAAGATTGCGGAGACCAAAGGTCTTACTACAATTGCGCCGACATGGTATTATGTGAAGAATACGGATGGAGACATCTCTTCGCTTTCCTCGGCTGATTATGTAGAAAAGGCACGTCAGCTAAAAGTAGATGTATGGGCGACCGTAAAGGATTTTGACGGCGGTATCGGCTCTCAAAAAGAGACTTATGAGCTTTTAAGTTCTACGTCAAAACGGGAGAAACTGATCAACCAGTTAATTTCTGATGCACTGCAGACGAATGTCGCAGGTATTAATGTAGATTTTGAACAGGTATCAGAGGAATGCGGAGAACACTACATCCAATTTATCCGCGAGTTGTCTGTAAAGTGCAGACAGAGTGCACTGGTACTGTCCGTAGATAACTATGTTCCGAAGAATTTCAATAAGCAGTACAACAGGAAGGAACAGGGGGTATTTGCCGATTATGTAATTATCATGGGATATGATGAACATTACGGCGGATCTCCGGAGGCTGGTTCCGTAGCTTCTTACAATTTTGTACAGGAAGGAATTGAGGAGACTATTAAGGAAGTGCCGGCGGAAAAAGTAATCAGTGGGATACCGTTCTTTACCCGCTTATGGAGAGAGAAGCCAAAGACACAGGAGCAGCTTGCAAAAGATGAGGGAACTGAGGCTGCACAGTATGCGAACGAAGTAAAAAGTGAAGCATATGGTATGACGAAAGCAAAAGAGAAAGTATCGGAAGCCGGGGCTGAGATTACCTGGGATGAAGAGACGAAACAGAATTTTGCGACATGGGTGGATGGCGATACGACGTATAAGATCTGGCTTGAAGACGTGAAATCATTAGAGCCGAAGCTGAAACTCATGAAAGAATACAAGCTCGCAGGGATCGCTGCATGGGCATTGGGACAGGAAACACCAGATGTTTGGCCGCTGATCCAGCAATATGTAAACTAACTAAATAAAATACCTCCGGCAGTCATATATTGAACTAATATAGACTGTCTGGAGGTATTTTTTGAAGAAAAAAATTGAGTTTGCAGTTTTGATTTGTCTCATTGCCGCACTTGCTTTGTTAAACAAAAATCTGGAGGAGCAGGTCTCTTCTCCCAAGGTGACGATCAGAGCGAATACTGTAGTTTTGGATGCAGGACACGGGGGAGGTGACCCTGGAAAAGTGGGAGTCAGTGATGTGGTTGAGAAAGAGATCAATCTTGAGATTGCAAAAAAAGTAGAGAAATTATTAAAAAAAGAAAAAATCAAAGTGATTATGACAAGGGAAGAAGACACAATGCTGACGGGGGACAGCGGCACAGGGACAAAAGCAGAAGACATGAAGGAGCGAGTGAGGATCATTAATGATGAGGCGCCGCAACTGGCGGTAAGCATCCATCAGAATAGCTATCAGGACGCAGTCGTACACGGTGCGCAGGTGTTCTATTACTCCGGCTCTCCGGAGGGAGAGAGTGCTGCAAAAGTCATGCAGGAGGCGCTTTTAAGTGTTGATGCGGATAATACGAGACAGGCTAAGGGCAATAATACATATTATCTGCTGAAGCGGACAGAAGTCCCGACAATTATTGTAGAATGCGGCTTTTTATCCAATCCGGAGGATGCGATGAATCTGTGTGATGAAAAGTATCAGGAGCAGATGTCGGAGGCAATTTGCAAGGGAATATTAGAAATTATCGGTAAGGAAAAATCTAAGAAAAAATCAGAGACTTCTTAACTTGTAGGAGTTTTTGCAGTGTAGTATAATAAAACATATGAAGACAATAATAAGTAAAATTGAAAAAAAACAATTGAATAATGATGTTATCGAAAAAGCCGGGAAGATATTGAGAAGCGGCGGGCTTGTAGCATTTCCGACAGAGACGGTATACGGTCTGGGAGCGGATGCGCTGAATGAAAAGGCCGCGCAAAAGATTTATGCGGCGAAAGGAAGACCGTCGGATAATCCGCTGATCATCCATATTACAAATATGGAAGCGCTAAAACAGATTGTCTCAGATATTCCTGAAGCAGCCTATATAGTTGCTGAAAAATACTGGCCAGGCCCTCTTACTATGATCTTCCATAAGAGCAGTATCGTGCCTTACGGTACAACAGGAGGGCTTGACACGGTAGCTGTGCGTATGCCGTCCCATGAGATTGCATGTGCGGTGATTGATGCAGGAGGCGGATATGTTGCGGCGCCGAGTGCCAATACATCAGGCCGGCCCAGCCCGACCAGGGCGGAGCATGTGGAGGAGGATTTAAGCGGAAGGATTGATATGATCGTGGACGGAGGTCCGGTAGAGATCGGGGTGGAATCCACAATCCTGGATGTATCAGTCACACCTCCTATGATACTGCGGCCGGGTGCGGTTACAAGGGAGATGCTCTGTGAGCTTTTAGGAGATGTGGAAGTAGATGCAACGTTATTTGAGGAGGACAGCAAGAAAGCTCCAAAGGCGCCGGGGATGAAGTATCGCCATTATGCCCCGAAAGCAAAGCTGTGTGTCGTGGAGGGTGCTGTGGATATGGTTGTGAAAGAGATTAACCGGATATCGGCTGAAAAGATGCAAAAAGGTATAAGAGTCGGAATTATCGGAACGGAAGAAACCGTAGGGCAGTATACACATGGAAATGTAAAATGTATCGGCACCAGGCAGGATGAAGCTACGGTTGCCAATCGACTTTACGCAGTTTTGCGGGAGTTCGACGGAGAAAATGTAGATTATATATTGAGTGAGTCTTTTTCCGGCTGCGGGATTGGAAATGCGGTGATGAATCGTCTTCTTAAGGCGTCGGGACATTATATGATACATGTATAAAGAGAGGAAGAGGAGGATGTCATATGGGGGACAAAAGAGCAGATTATATTAGCTGGGATGAATATTTTATGGGAGTAGCCCTGCTTTCAGGGATGCGTTCAAAGGATCCCAATACACAGGTGGGCTGTTGTATCGTGAGCCAGGATAACAAGATTCTGTCTATGGGGTATAACGGGCTTCCTACGGGATGTTCGGATGATAATTTTCCGTGGACAAGAGAAGGGGAGGATCCGCTGGAGACAAAATATTTTTATACTGTACACAGTGAGCTGAATGCGATCTTGAATTACCGCGGCGGGAGTCTTGAAGGTGCAAAGCTTTACGTATCCCTTTTCCCGTGCAACGAATGTGCCAAGGCGATCATTCAGAGCGGGATCAAGGAGGTTATCTACGGTTCTAATAAGTATGAGGATACCCCATCTGTGAAAGCATCTATGAGAATGTTCGACGCAGCAGGTGTAAACTACCATGAATATCACGAAACAAAGCGGGAAATAAAGATAAATCTGTAGATATGGATGTCATATATACCGAAACTGCTGAATATATATGAAAAAAAGACGGAGACGGGGGAGCCTTGATATGGAGCAGAAGACTTCTTTTATTGTTCAGTTTTTAATTCGTGCAGTAGTAGGGATGGCTTTTATATTTTTTATCAATCAATTTCTTGCATCAAGGGGAATCTCCATGCAGGTGGGATTAAACCCCGTAACATTTGCAACAACCGGAATTTTTGGAACCCCGGGAGTAGCATTATTATATGGGATTGCTTTTTACACGGGCACCTGATATGCAATGCTACAATAATAGTCTTTTGGAACAGGGACAGATACTATATGCCAGGAGGAGTAATCTTTCTGGCTTTTTTTAATGCAGTACATGCAAGGGTGTTCTTGTATATAGAAGGAGTCAGGGGAGATAGAAAATCCTTTTCCCAGTCCCTTTAAAAATGCTTCGCGCACCGTCCATCTGCGGAATAAAAAAGCCTGCTTATCGTCATCGTTCAGTTTTAAAAATTCAGAGTATTCATCAGGATGGAAGAATCTGCGGACTAAGGTTTCCGCATGAATATTCTTACGAGTTCTTTCAATGTCAATTCCGACAGGAGTAGCAGCGGAAAAAGCAAGAGCCACAAAATCACCGGAATGTGACAGATTAAAATATATCTGCGGAAGGTCCTGCCTGTCCGTACAAAGATAAGGTTTCCCATGTTCGCCTGTTTGAAATAGCAGTGCATCTGCCGGAAGATCAAGATAAAGACTTAAAAATCTGCGCAGGAGAATACGGCTCGCTATAAACCGAAGCTGATCTTGTTCCTGCTTAAGAGAGGATGCTCTTTTTTGCTCTGCGGGGGAGAGCGCCGTCATATGGTCTGCAAGCAGAGAAAAATTATCAATACAAAAAATGCAGATATCAATGGTTTTATTATCGGGGAGAGGAAGTGTTTGTTTTAATAAATGTTCAGAGGACAAATATTTTAATATCATTATAGATGGGCTCCTTTCTTTAAAATTAGAAAACCTATTATAACATCATACATGACATATATTTATCTTGGCAATAAAAATTTTTCTTCGGAAATATTGGAGAAATTTTACGTTTAAATTTGGTTAGTATTCACAAAGATTAAACTTTTTGAAAAAAATGGTAGACAGATGAGCGGTGAAAGACTATAATCGGTTTTACAAGTCGAGTCGATGACTTGTATCTGATTGTTTATCTTGATAGTTTCAAAGTAGTTCGAAGAATTCAAGCCAGTATCGGCGAAGGTTCACAGTCAAAAGCAAAATTGCTGAATGAGGAGGAATAGGAGTGGTAGTATGTGAGAAGTAAAAATCTTGTAATATGCGATACCGAGGAAGAATATGCCAAAGCACTTGCTATGTTCTTTATGAGAAAAAAAGAATTGATGCTTCAAGTACACGTATGCAGCAGTATCAGTCACGCGGAAGTCTTAGGAAAAGAGCTTCAGGCCGATATATTGCTGACCGCGTCGGAGTATGCAGGAAAAGCACAGGAAAAAGTGCGGGCAGAAAAGGTATTCGTGTTGAGTACGGGGAGGAAATCCGCAGAAACGTCGGAGTATCCTGCGTTGTATAAGTATCAGTCGGGAGAAAAGATGTTAAGCTGCATTATCCGGGAGTGCGCAGAATTATTTGATATGGAAGATATGGTTCAGGGTGTATCCGGAAATAAAAAGCATAAGATCATTGGTGTATTCTCACCCGTACATCGGATAGGAAAAACAGAATATGCATTAAAGCTTGGAGAAATGCTGGCAGAGACAGAGAATGTATTATATCTGAATCTGGAGACTTTTGCAGGCATGGGGGGTCATTTTGACCCGGGAGGCCAGACATTGGCGGATGTCTTATATTATGCCAGGCAGGAAAAGGGTAACCTCGGATTGATGTTGACCACCCTGGTCTGTCACAGAGGGAATCTTGATTATATACAGCCGATGCCGGTTTCTGAAGATTTGAAAGAAATCCATGGCCCGGAGTGGGCATTGTTGGCAAATAAGATATTGGAACAGAGTATCTATGAGACGTTGGTCTTAGATATCGGTGATGGAATCCCAGAACTGCATAAGCTTTTGAAAAGCTGTACGGAAGTCCATATGCCTGTTCGGGAAGATAAGTATTCTAAGGGAAAGCTTTTGCAATTTGAGCATGAGATGAATCTTTTAGGGCAGGAAGATGTACTGAAAAAAATCATCCGAAAAGGGGGAACTTGATGATCGAGGCAGAACAGCTCCATGCAAGAATCCTTGAAGAATTGGATCTGACAAGAGAAGTGGAGGATGAAGAGCTTACAAAGATTATTCATCAAGTGTTGAAAGAAGCCGGAGAGAGGGAATATATCTCTCTTGGCGAAAAGACCGCACTGGGAAAAGAGCTTTTTAATGCTTTCCGTAAGTTAGATCTGCTGCAGGAATTTCTGGAAGATGATGAGATTACGGAGATTATGATCAACGGTACGCAGAATATCTTTTACGAAAAAGAGGGTAAGTTGTACCAGTCAGAAAAGAGATTCTTGTCAAAAGAAAAATTGGAGGATGTCATTCAGCAGATCGTAGCGGGTTCGAACCGCCTGGTCAATGAAGCTTCTCCAATCGTGGATGCAAGGTTATCAGACGGCTCAAGGGTAAATGTTATCCTGGCTCCGGTGGCTCTCAATGGCCCCATTGTCACAATTCGAAAATTCCCCAGGGAAGCTGTTACGATGCAGCAGCTCATTATGTGGAATTCCATCAGTAAAGAGGTCGCGGATATGCTGGCTGTATATGTTGCAGCAGGTTACAATATCTTTATCAGCGGCGGTACTGGTTCCGGAAAAACCACATTCTTAAATGCACTTTCGCAATTTATTCCAAAGGATGAAAGAATAATAACGATTGAAGATAATGCAGAGCTTAAAATATTGGGTGTCGCTAATCTGGTAAGTTTGGAGGCGAGAAATGCTAACGCAGAAGGGACAGGAGAAGTTACGATTCGGGATTTGATCAAGTCGGCGCTTCGTATGCGTCCTACAAGGATCATCGTTGGAGAGGTGCGCTCAGCGGAAGCTATCGATATGCTTCAGGCGCTTAATACAGGGCACGACGGAAGTCTTAGTACCGGTCATGCCAACAGCCCAAATGATATGCTTAGCCGCTTGGAGACAATGGTCCTTATGGGAATGGAGATTCCTCTTCCGGCAATTCGCAGGCAGATCGCTTCCGGGATTGACCTGATCGTCCATCTGGGAAGGCTCAGGGATAAGAGCAGAAAAGTATTGGAAGTTACAGAAGTTATTGATTATCAGAATGGAGAGATTCTGATCCAGCCAATCTACAGCTTTGCAGAGATGGGAGAAAAAAATGGGAAGATTCAAGGAATTTGGAAAAAAGTTCATGGGCTTACACACACGGGAAAGCTTATGGCGGCAGGCTATAAAGAAGAGGCAGAAGATCTGGATGCTTATTAAGGCAGCGGGAGTCCTGTTTTTGACAGTATGGCTGTATTATCGTTCCATGTGGCCGCTTGCCGTATTGTGGCCGGTGGGAGTGTGGTACTACCGGAACCTTGAAAAAGAATGTATAGAGAAAAAGAAGGGGGAGTTTCTTGCTCAGTTTAAAGAGATGATCCAGAGTATGTCCGCATCTTTGTACACGGGTTATTCCGTGGAGAATGCAGTAAAGGAAACGCAAAAGGAGATGTGCCTGATGTATTCGGAGAATGAGATGATATGCAGGGAACTTAAGATTATGGTACAGCAGATCTATATTCGGCTTCCGGCAGAGCAGATCTTTGAAGATTTTGCGAAGAGAGTCTGCTTAGAGGATGTAAGAAATTTCTCTGATGTATTTGCAGCGGCAAAACGAAGCGGCGGAGATATGATAGCTATTATCCGGAATACGGCAGATCAGATTGGAGACAAGATTGATGTCAGACGGGAAATAGATACACTGCTTGCTGCGAAGCAGTATGAATTTAAAGTGATGGCTGTAATTCCGTATACGATCATAGCATATATGACTCTTAGTTTTCCGGAGTTTATGGATTGTCTCTACGGAAATATAATAGGAATAGGGGTGATGAGTGTATGTCTTGGAATCTACCTGGCCGCATATGCATTTGGTGTAAAGCTGGTAAAAATCGAGGTTTGACTTTACTGATGCTTCTTACGATGTTTGTGCTTGGCGGTATGTTGTTAGTCTCTGATTTTATGCATTCCAGAAAAGCTCTTGAAGGAGGGCTTGTAAGAAATACTTATGGAATCGGAAGCAGGATGGAGGAATTGGAAGTTGCGGCAGGGGAGGGAAAAAGAGAAAAGATAGAGGTGCAGGTATCTGAGCGGGCCTATTCCGGTGAGGAATTACAGAGCATGTTTCAAAGATGCATTGCACAGATGGATCGATTAATCCTCGGTGATAATAAGAATCTGGACCATATTGAATCGGATATGAATCTGATCACAGGGATTCCGGGAGTGCCGGTAGAAATTTCCTGGGAGTTGGACCGTTATGACGTGATGAATGTGTACGGGGAAATCCAGGAAGAAGAGCTGCATAAGGAGGGTACGTTGGTCACGCTGAAAGGAATACTGACATACCGTGAAGTTCCAAGCGAACAGGCACTTTATGAGTGCACGGCGATGGTATTTCCAAAGACTTTGAAGGAAAAAGAACAAAAAGCAGCAGAGATTGAAAAAATAATCGCTGACACAGATAAAAAGACACAGACCGAAGAACGATTGATACTGCCTCGTGAGTTGGATGGAACACCTCTTTTCTTTTTTTCATCCATGGACAGCCGGGGGGCGGTACTGATGGCAATGGCGGTGTTGATAAGTATCCTTCTGCTTGCGCTGGAAAAACAGAACCAGGAGAAGGAGATGACGAAAAGACAGGCGCAGATGCAGCTTGATCATCCGGAGATTATCAACAAGCTTACGCTTCTTTTAGGTGCCGGCATGACAGTCAAAAGAGCATGGAGAAAGATTGTGGCAGATTATGAGGAAGAAAAGAATGTCTGGGGAATCCGATATGTTTATGAAGAGATGCGTCAGGCATGTAACGAGATGGACAGCGGCATTACAGAGGCAGAAAGCTATGAGCGCTTTGGAAGGCGGTGCGGAACACAGATCTATGTAAAACTTGGAGCACTGCTTTCACAAAATCTGCGCAAGGGAACAAAAGGTATGAGCCAGATATTAAAAGCAGAGGCAATCCAGTCTTTTGAGGAACGCAAGGCAAGAGCGAGACGCCTTGGGGAGGAGGCAGGCACAAAGCTGCTTGCGCCCATGTTTCTCATGCTTGGGGTGGTGCTTGTCATAGTAATCGTGCCGGCTTTTATGTCTGTACAAATGTAAAATCAATAAAAATATAAGGAGGAAATAATATGTGGAGAATATGGTATTTAAAAAACAGAGCGAGAGAGATTCTGACAGAAGAAAAGGGTGTCGGTGTGGTAGAGGTTATTCTGATTCTTGTGGTGCTTATCGGTCTTGTCATTATCTTTAAGTCACAGCTTACCAGTCTGGTGCAAAGTATTTTCAAAAAGATTACAACTGAGAGTTCGGGTATCTAAAACGTATGAAAAAAGCAGAGGTTACAGCCTTTTTAAGTCTTATATTTATCTTGCTGGTGACTTTTATTGGAGGAATTATGGAAAGTGCATCGGTTCAGATGGCAAAGAATTATCGTCGTACAGATGTGAACCGGGCGATGGAATCAGTTTTTGCTGAGTATCAGAAAGAACTTTTAGAAAACTATGATATCTTTTCGCTGGATGGAACGTATGAAAGCGGGAGATATTCGGAGGGCCTTGTAAAAAAGAGGCTGGAGTATTATGGAGCAGACCATATAGAAAATACGTTCCGGAGAATTCAGTTTTTAACAGACAATGGAGCAGAAGCTTTTTATGAACAGGTGATGTATTATATGGAAAATAAGTATGGGCTCAATCATCTGAAGGACAAGTTTTCTATGACAGATACATGGAGAGTGCAGGAAGAAAAAGCGGATAAATACGAAAAAGAAAGCCATGAGAAAGAAGAAGAACTTAACGGGCTATTAGGAGAAGCGGGCGGGAATCTTCCCAGTCAGGATAATCCTATCGCCCATGTATCGCAGCTTAAGGAAAAATCACTGTTAGAGCTTATCATGCCAAAGGGCAGAGCGGTTTCCGGCAAAAAGATCAATTTGGATAACAGTCTTTTAAGAAGAGAGAAGAATAAAGGATACGGCGATTTCTCAGATGTTGCGGCCGGCAGCAGTCCGTGGTCATCGCTGGTGTTCGGAGAATATCTTTTAGGGCACTTTTCCATGGCGACGGATAAAGAGGCAAAGGGTGCTCTGGATTATGAATTGGAATATATATGTGCCGGAAAGGAAAGTGACAGAGAGAATCTTGAGACGGTGGCTGGAAAGCTTTTGCTGATACGTTTTGCAGCTAATTATATTTTCTTGCAGAACAGTCCGTCTAAGCGGGCGGAAGCAGAAGCGCTGGCATTGACGTTATGTTCGCTGGCGGCACTTCCGGCGCTGTGTCAGGCGGCAGCGCAAGTTATCCTTTTGTCGTGGGCATTTGGAGAGTCTGTTGTCGACTTGCGGGCGTTATTAAATGGAAGCAGAGTGCCATTTACAAAGACGGAAGCAACCTGGCAGTTGTCGCTTGCAGGACTTATGAAGCTTGGAGAAAGCGGTGATGTAAGTGATGGGAAGGATAGCGGGGAAGGGCTTTATTATAAGGAATATCTCAGAATGCTTTTGTTTTTGGAAAAGAAAGAAAAAATCAGTATGCGTGCGCTGGATATGGTAGAGCTTAATCTTCAGAAAGTATACGGCATGAAATTTTTTAAAGCAGATTGCTGTATCAGCAGAATAGAAGTAAAGAGCAGTGTGCGTTTGCGCCGGGGGATTACGTATGAATTTCAGACTTTTTACGGATACAACTAGCGCGCAGTGAAATGAATAAGGAGGTGAAGACAGATGCCCTTTTGGAGTTCTATAACTCATTTTATTATGAATATTTTATACATCCCCAAAAAAAATTATGAAGAAAGGAGAACGATTCGTTTGATATCAAATGGTATACTCCCCACACGAAATACCAGTCTCATATGCTCCAAGAGGGCATCTGTCTTCACCTCCAAAAAAGGAAGTATTGCTGTGGAGGCAGCTATGGCGGTTCCGTTGTTTTTATTTGCTGTAGTCTGCCTTCTGTACCTGATGGAGATCATGGCGGTTCAGACCGCCGTCCGATCGGGTCTTCAATATGCCGGAAAAGCAGCGGCGCAGAAGTCTTGTGTGACTGTACGGATCTCGCCTTCATCGGTGAGGTCAGACGTGGTAAATGCCATTGGCGCAGAGCGCTTAGAGCGCAGTATCGTAGAAGGCGGAAGCGGCGGGATGGATTGCAGTGCGTCCAGAGTATCACCCCTTACGGGCATAGGAGAACTGTCCGTTAAGTATAAGATACGTATTCCGGTGCCGATGTTTCACATCGCGTTGCTTTCCTTTGAGGACAAGATGCAGATAAAGGTATGGAATGGCTATGAAGAAACGAGATTTGGAGCCAGGGATGAGAGCGTCGTATATGTCACGGAGACAGGACTGGTCTACCATCGGAATTATCACTGCACACATCTTGAGCTGTCGATCCGGATGGTCTCATCAGGAGAAGTGGAAAAGCTTCGAAATAAAGGTGGAGGAAAATACCATGCATGTGAACGGTGCGGAGGAGGAAAGGGAGGAGTCTATGTTACAGATACAGGGGACCGTTATCATAGCTCTTTGTCCTGCAGTGGGTTGAAGCGGACGGTATATGCAATTCCTCTTTCGGAGGCGGCAGGAAAACGTGCATGTTCAAAGTGCAGATAAATATAGAAAAGAAGGTGAGACGGTGGAAGTGAGTCAGATCGTTTGTATGGGAATTTTGATCATTATATCGGTAATAGATTTGAAATATCGTAAGATACCAGCAGGTATATTGGCAGCGGTGAGCGGCGGGGCATTCATCTATCAGTGTCTATGCCGCAGAGAGGATGTGATACTAATTGCCGGTGGTATTGGGATTGGTGTATTCTTTCTATATATAAGCAGGGTGACGCGGGAAAGTATAGGATACGGGGACAGTTTGGGCATCTTGAGCTTGGGGATATATCTTGGTATGTGGAAGCTTTTGGAAATACTGGCAGGTGCCTTTTTTCTGCTGGCGTTGTGCGGGATCGTTGTCCTTATACGAAAAAAGATGTCACGGAAAAGTGCACTGCCTTTTTATCCGTTTTTGGCATTGTCGTATATGATATGCCTGATCGTGGAGAGGGGGCTGTAGGAGAAATTGTATGTGAAAAAAAGTTTAAAAGGAAGTATGACAGTGGAGATGTCTTTTTTAATGCCCATTATTTTGCTGCTCATTATGAGCGGCATATTGGGGACATTTTATTTTCACGATAAGAACATAGTAGCAGGGGCGGCCTATGAGACGGCGGTAGTCGGAAGTACAAAGATACGGGAGAAAAACAAGGTAACGGCCGGAGAACTGGAATCGTTGTTTCAAGAGCGTGTAGGCAGGAAGTGTATCTTGTTTGCGGGAAGCAGTGCTCATATTACTATAGAAGAAACGCAGATCTGTGTTGCGGCATCTGCACGTAAAGGGAAATGGGGGTTATCTGTTTTGAAGAAGGCAGCAGTTACAGAACCGGAGAGTTATATCCGGAATATCAGGAGAGTAAAGGAGATTGCAGGTGGAGCGAAAGATCACGATTGAGGAAGCGAAGGTCTATCACGAAGATTATCAGATGCGGATGCTTCAGTTGAATGAGATAACGGGTATCCTTCCGGTAAAAGGACGGGGAATTGATAGTTCTTCTTTTTATGATTATAATGTCAGCGGGAAGATCTCCATGCAGGCTATGTATGAGAGAAACAAGATCAGCGGGGAGGATCTAAAGATATTTTTGCACCAGCTATTGGCGGTGATTCAGGAAGCAGAAAACTACTTACTCAATATACATTGTATTTTGATGGAACCGGAATATATTTTTTATGAGGAGGGAAGGTTTTATTTTTGTTATTATCCTTTGGCAAAGCAGGATCTATGGGAAGAGCTTCATAAGCTGACGGAATATTTTGTGAAGCAGGCCGACTATGACGATAAAGAGTGTGTACGTATTGTGTTTATCATTCACAAGGAAACCATGACGGAAAATTATAGCCTGGGGAAGATTGTAAAGGAATGTCTAAAGGAGACAGAGGAGAAAGGAGAAGATATCAAGGAGCAAGTATTGTATGACGAAAAGGACGGGAATCATTCTGAATGGAACGTCTGTGATTATGACAGTTCAGAACATGATTGGATCAAAAGGCAGCATCACGGGAATCTGATCATGGAGGAGACCGAGAATATGTGGACTCCGGTAAAACGGCTTTTGAACCGGCGCAAAAAGCCGAAATGGGGGGATTGGGACGGACTTTATATTGAGGAGGAAGAACTATAAGGAACTTTTTTGTTGCAGTTTCTCTTGTGCTATGTTACTATTTCATTGTATTTGAAATTGTTTTGGAGGACAGGATATGATAAGAGACTGCAAAAGAATAGTGTCTGCAGTGCTGATATTTGTGTTGTGTATATCTTTGGGAATGACAGCATATGCCACAGAGACACCGCAGTCTGGCAATAAAAAAGAATTGACAGAAGAAGAGAAGAAGATGCAAGAGGAGCTTGACAAGGCGTACAAGATTCCGGTGGAGTCTAACGCATGGGAAGGTTGGGTGAAAGGTCCTGGGACATATGGAGAGGCAGCCATTGTTATGGAAGTTTCTACAGGAGCGATTCTCTATGCAAAGAATATAGATTCAAAGCAATTTCCCGCAAGTATTACGAAGGTTCTTACTGCATTGATCGCGTTGGAGAATGCGGAGCTTTCGGATGAAGTGACATTTTCTCATGACAGTGTGGCATTTTTACAGCCTGGGGATTCTACGATCGGTTTAAAAGAAGGGAATGTTATCTCGATGGAGCAGGCGCTTCACGCGACACTGCTTGCATCGGCGAATGAAGCAGCCTATGCGGTGGGTGAGAATGTAGGACGTAAGGCAGGATATGATTATAACTGGTTTATTGAACAGATGAATACAAGAGTGCAGCAGCTTGGAGGCGTTAATTCCCATTTTGTTAATACGAACGGGCTGCACGATGCAGAGCATTATACTTGTGCAAGAGATATGGCATTGATCGGAAGGGAGCTTTTTAAGCATCCTGAATTTTTTAAAATTGTCCAAACGTTGGATTATACGATACCAAAATCAAAGACGGTAGAAGAACATGTATTTTATCAGAAGGACAAGATGTTAAGACCGAATGACAGTAATTATTATAAATATACTATCGGCGGTAAGACCGGGTTTACCTCAGACGCGTTGTCTACACTGATTACGATGGCAGAAAAAGATGGTATGCAGCTTGTGTGTGTGGTCTTACGTACACATGGAAAGAATGTCTATCCGGATACTACGAAGCTATTAAAAAAATGTTTTAAAAGATTTACAAAGACAGATGTATCCGGGCTGGTGCAGTCGGAAGACGTGGCGGAGGTAATAGCCGGGGATAATTTTGTAATATTACCCGAAGGTGCTTCATTTGCAGACCTTGATACGGAGATGGTTCCGGATGAGGAACTGGAAGATCGGGCGACATTAAGGTACACTTACCATGGAAACTATGTAGGAACTGCCCAGGTAAAGCTCAGCGAGTCTTATATAAAAGCACATACAGCAAAGGCAGAGCAGCCGGAAACAGATGATGGTTCTGAAAAAAAAGAAAAGAAGAAAGATGTAAAAAAGGATGTTCCTGCGCGGGGCAGGACAGATAAGATCATACTGGTGTCAGCATCTATTCTTTTATTTATATTGATCATTGTATTTATCGGATTGATTGTTCGGTACAGAAGACTGAGCAGGCAAATTGCCGCAGAAGAGGAAGAAGAAGAAAAAAAGGAAGACAGAGTGCGGTTTGAAGGCTATTTCTAATAATGAAAATAAATTAAATATGACGGTACTGTTGGCGGCTGTCAATGTCATTGTATTTTTGGCATTATCGATGCAGGGAATGACAGAGGATGTGGAGTTTATGCTTCGGCACGGAGCAATGTATGTGCCTTATGTAGCAGAGAAAAGCGAGTATTACCGCTTGTTTACCTGTATGTTCCTCCATTTTGGGTTTGAGCATTTGATGAATAATATGGTGGTTCTGTTAATTGTCGGTTGGAATCTGGAATTGGCAGTTGGAAAGATGAAATACGTGTTCTTGTATGTAGGCAGCGGATTGTGCGGGAATGTCATATCTGCGATCTGGGATATCCGGACAGAAGAATACGTTGTGTCGGCGGGGGCATCGGGAGCAGTGTTCGGGATAATCGGTGCACTTCTCTATGTTGCACTTCGCAATAGAGGGAGAATCGGAGATATTTCAGGAAGAGGGATTGTCTTTATGGTTGTTGTTACGCTGTATTATGGCTTTGCCAATAGCGGCGTAGATAACGCAGCCCACATAGGCGGGCTGCTGTCAGGCTTTTTGCTCGCGGTACTTCTATACCGGAAGAGTGAGCGTGAAGACCGTCTGCTCACTTGGGGATGATGTGACAGTGAGAGAGCCCTTATGTGCTCGGGTGATGCGGCTTGCGATGGCGAGTCCGAGGCCGGTTCCGCCTGTCTTATATGTAGTGAATGGTTCAAAGATGTCTTGGAGATGTTCTGACGGGATGCCGCAGCCATTGTCAGATATCTTTACACAGACAGAAGAAGTCTGTTCGGATTCGTCCGTCAAAGAATATACTTCCAGAAGGATTTTCCGGCAGGAATCTTTCCGATGGTATTCTTCGCCGGCAAGAACGCCGTCCTGTGCGTTGCGCAGGAGATTGAGGACAACCTGGCGGAGTTTGATCGAATCACAGTTGATCTCTGGAAGACTATCAGGAACCCGGGATGTGAATTCAATCTCCGTGTCCGCAATAGAGGCCGCAAAGGAGAGTGCAGTTGTTTTGAAAAAAGAGACCGTGTCTGTGGGAGTAAGAGTTAATCGGTCGCTGTTGTTATAAATTGATAGTTCCTCCAGTAAAAGGTTCGTATACTCTACATCTTTCATAAGCTGTTCCCAATATTTAAAAGAGGCAGTCTCCGGATGTTGTGAGGAGATAAGTTGTAGGGTACTGTATATGAGTGTCAGTGGATTGCGAATCTCATGACTGATGGCACTGATCGTCATCTGATGTGATTCAAGAAGACGCTCAAGAAGCGCTCGCTTTTCGGGGCTTTCTTCCATTATTTGATGTAATTTGTCGAAATCTGATTCTAAAAACATAGTAACTACCGCCTTTCTTTTAGAGAGTTTAGCACTGGCGGTTAAAATAATCAATTAAATTTTAGAAAGATTTTCTGGAAAAGGAGAAAGACATGAAAGTTGATGATTGTATCTTTTGTAAACTTGCCAATGGAGAGATTCCGACAGCAACACTTTATGAGGATGAAGATTTCAGGGTAATATTAGATGCTAATCCGGCTTCAAAAGGTCATGCACTTATTATCCCGAAAGAGCATTATGCAAACTTGTACGAATTGGATGATGAACTTGCAGGAAAAGCAATGATTCTTGCGAAAAAGATGGTCACAAAGCTGACAGAGGTATTAGGCTGCGATGGGTATAATCTTGTACAGAATAACGGGGAGTGTGCAGGCCAGACTGTATTTCATTTTCACCTTCATATGATTCCGCGGTATAAGGATGACGGAGTAGGACTTGGTTGGAAGTTAAACACACTTACAGACGAGGACAGAGAGGATATATTGTCTAAGGTGTAAGATTTTACAGGTACAAATGAGGAAAGATTAGTGAAAGGCATGGGAATTACCGGTGGAACGGATTCTGTCGGAAGCGTGGATTTTGAGAAGGTTTATGAGGAAAATGTATCCGCGGTTTATCGGACGGCATTGTATTATTCTAAGAAGGAAGATGTGGCAGAAGAGATTACACAAGAAGTATTCCTGAAACTATATATCAGTAAAGAGAATGTGAATTTAGAGGCAATCAATGCGTGGCTGATCACTACAGCCAGAAATATGGTATGGAACTATAAAAGAGATGCTTGGCATGAAGTTCCAGGAGGAGACTTCTTTGATGAGGGAAGAACGGCTCTTCTCTCAGGCAGTGCAGAAGATGAGGTTATGGCTATTTTGCGGGATAGAAAGTATCACTGTTTTATAGAGGATATTTTCGGTGAGCTATACCGGATGAATGAGCGTTGGTATGATGCGATAACAATCACATATCTTCTTGAGAAACCTCAGAAAGAGGTTGCAGAAGAGTTGGGAGTGTCATTGGAAATTCTGCATAGTATGCTGTATCGTGCGAAGCGGTGGATACGAAAGAAATACAGGGAAGAATATGATCGCCTAAGTGATACATAAAAGAAGGTGCTTTTCGGCACCTTCTATTTATAAACAAAGTTTCATTATGCTGTAACTGATTCGATTAAATCAATAATTGTGTCGATGGAATTCTGCTGCGAGGAGCTCTTCATGGCATTGATATATTGTTCGCGGTGTTCATAGAGACTTTCAACAGCGTCAAGAAGAGCCTTGTCAGTCAGTGTCTCCTCCTCTAATACGATACTGAAGCCCTGCCGCTCAAAGGAGCGCGCATTTAGAATCTGGTCACCGCGGCTTGCGTTGGCAGAGAGGGGAATCAGCAAATTGGGCTTATGTAATGCAAGAAGTTCACAGATGGCATTGGCCCCGGCTCTGGAGATAACAATATCTGTGAGGGCAAAGAAATCTTTTAACTCTTCTTTGACATATTCAAATTGTGCATATCCTTTCAGGTCTTTTAGTGTTTCGTCCAGTTTGCCGCGTCCGCATAGATGAATCACCTGATAAGATTTCAAAAGTTCAGGAAGGATACTGCGTACAGCTTCATTGACGGCGACAGCGCCAAGGCTTCCGCCGACAACAAGAATCACTGGTTTGTCGGAAGTAAATCCCAGAGAATTGAGTGCTTTGAAGCGATCACCGGATAATAGTTCCTGCCGGATCGGAGAGCCGGTAAGAATTGCTTTTCCTTCGGGAAGAAGATCTAAAGTCTCAGGGAAATTACAGCATACTTTAGTGGCGGCTGACATAGAGAGCTTATTGGCAAGTCCCGGGGTCATATCGGATTCATGGATAATGACCGGAACACGGCATCTTTTCCCTGAAAGTACTACAGGGACTGATACAAAGCCGCCTTTTGAGAATATAACATCGGGTTTCAAAATCTTGACAAGCTTTTTTGCTTCATTCATACCTTTAAGAACACGGAACGGGTCAGTAAAGTTCTGTAAACTAAAATAGCGGCGAAGCTTACCCGTGGCGATTCCGTGATAAGGGATTCCGAACTGTTCAATCAATTCCTTTTCGATTCCGTTGTAGGAGCCGATATAATGGATGTCATACTGCAGCTCCTTAAGACGTGGAAGGAGAGCGATGTTGGGAGTAACATGTCCGGCGGTACCGCCGCCTGTTAAGATAATACGTTTCATAAGAACCTCCGAAAAGTAAAATTCAAACAGTTTATAGTGTCTGCAATAAATGAACTGCTACTTATATATTATACAATCCTATGGGATTTGGTCAAGAGAAAGAGACAGGTGAGCGCCTGTTTTATGAGGTATTTGCGATGACAATGCAAAAAGATGGTTTCGAACAGATAATTAAAGAAGATCTGTACAGTGAGGCGGAGGCGATTCAGAAAGAGGTGGATGTGTCCGGAATGGAAGATGTGCCTGATACTCTTAAGAAAGAGATACGCCTTAAATTGCAGAATCGCATTGACGAATATGAGAAAGAGCGGGTGTGTGCCGGACTTTCCGAAAAAGACAGGGAAGCGCTTATGCTCGGGAGAAAACTGCTGGAAGAGCGGAGCACATCGAAGAAGGCAGGCAGGAAAAAAAGGTGGAAGTTATATGCGGCATCAGCGGCAGCGGTGCTGTTTGTGGTGACTTTTGGAATTACCAGTGTGGGTGGAGCTGAACGTGTTGCGTCTGTAGTGGAGTTAATTATTGGTGAGAGAAAAACAGTAAAGGTAAATTCTGATAAAGAAAATAAAGTATCAGAAGATGACGAGGAACAAAGAGCGTATCAAAAAATAAAGGACACCTTTGGAATAGAACCAGTAAAAGTAATAAAACCAGCGAAAGGTATGAGATTCCTTCAAATGGATTTGGATGAGAATCTTCAAGTGGCTGAGATGCTGTATCAATATAATAATAGAAATTATTGGTATATAATAAGTGTAGGTTATTACAAATCTTCTTTCGGACATGATGTGGAAGATAAAATAATAGAGGAAGAAGAAATAGAAGTAGATGGTAATAAAATAGAATTAATTGTTTATCAACGAAAAGAAAGTGGAGAAGCACGATGTTCGGCATCTTTTACATATCGGGACATAAAATATTTCTTGACTGGGGATGCGAAAAAGGAGGATTTTGAAATAATTTTAAAAAATTTATATTTTTTGTAAAAATGGCGTCAGTTTTTGGCGAGTAATGTGTCTATATATATGAGAGTTAGGGGAAGGATGGAGGCGAAGATGAAGAAAAGGAAGTTGGCTTCTATTAGTTGTGCCTTGTTGTTAGTACTTTGTATGTTCTGTCTAAGCTTTGACGTGCATGCAGAAGAAGACAAAAAGCAGATTGATGGTTCTTATCTGACCCATGAGAGCGAATCTGTCGGTTATACTACAAGGATGGCCCGCGGTGAAGATCTGATGGTGGGTTATTCCAAGTGTGTAAGACTGGCAAATGGCAATCTCTATGTCGGAGGGAGCACACTTGCTGCACATACTGTGGAGAGAATCGGAATTGCCGTCGCGGTAGAGCGAGCGAAGGAAGAGGATACTACATGGGAAGGGTATGACGCATGGATCATTCATGAAAAGAATGCGGATAAGTTGTCTTCTGCCAAAGAGTTAAAGGTGGAGGGCGGTTATTACTATCGGGTAGTATGCACCCATTCTGCAAACGACGATATGAGTGACAGCAGTACGGACGGAGTATTCATCGAGTAACCGACATAGCCGTAGTAGAGATCTTCCAGTCACTCTATTAGGGCACCTGATATTAGCTCGAAAAGTATGTTGAATCTATTGACTGGGAAGACTGTGACAAGCATCGCCGCGGAGCGAATTGTTATAAGTTGATAATATGATCATATTGTGGAAAAGTAAATGAGAGTAATCTGTTGACCAGATATCCGTTGTACAGCGATGCAGGTCACAGTCTTCCCAGGAATAAGAGAAAACACGGGAGAGGGCGCTAAGATGGGGGCGTCCTTTTCCATTTTCAGGGCGGATAATAAAAGCTGGGATAAGGAAAGGATTGGAAAAACAACAAATTTGAAGTATTTTAATGATAGAAAGTGAAAAGGAAACAAAAAAATGAAAGTTTTTTAGAGTGAAATATAGAGATGTGATATGGGTGGAGGATAAGAAGTATGGCAGAAAGTCAGAATGTAGAATATAAAGAGTCATGGAGAGATGAATATCTAAAGTGGGTATGTGGTTTTGCAAATGCACAGGGAGGAAGCATTTATATTGGAATTAATGATATCGGTGAGGTTATTGGTGTGACTGATTGTAAGAAACTTCTTGAAGATATTCCGAATAAAATTAAGGATACAATGGGGATTATTGCTGATGTAAATTGTCTGGATAAAGATGGAAAACAATATATCCAGATTATTGTAAATCCCAGTTCATATCCGGTCAGTTATCATGGCGAGTATCATTATCGGAGTGGAAGTACAAAACAACAGCTTCGAGGCTCTGCACTGACGGAATTTCTAGTCAGGAAGACAGGATATCGCTGGGATGCTGTTCCAATAGATAATGTTTCTGTTGCGGATTTAGATATGGAAAGTTTTGAAATTTTTCGTCGGGAGGCTGTCCGTACAGAGAGAATGACACGTAAGGATTTGGAATGCACAAATGAGGAATTACTCAATAAGTTAGGGCTGATTGCTAATGGAAAGTTGAAACGGGCAGCAGTTTTATTGTTTTATCGTAATCCGCAACGTTTTTTTACGGGGTGTTATGTGAAAATCGGAAAGTTTGGGATAGGTTCGGACCTTCAATATCAGGATGTGGTAGAAGGATTGCTTATTTTGATTGCAGACAGAGTGGTTGAACTAATTTATTTGAAATATTTAAAAGCATCTATTTCCTATGACAAAGAGGTACGGGTGGAGACATACCCTTATGCAAGGGAAGCAGTAAGAGAGGCGGTATACAATGCATTGATTCATTGTAAATGGGAAGACGGCATTCCGATTCAAGTCCGAATAGACGATGAGGCTATGTATATCAGCAATGCCTGTGTATTTCCAAGTGACTGGACAACGGAAAATCTTATGAAAACCCATAATTCCAGACCATATAATCCAGATTTGGCAAATACCTTTTTCAGGGCGGGGTATGTAGAATCATGGGGACGGGGGATTCAAAAAATTTGTGAAGAATGTGATTTGATTGGTGCTAAGGTTCCTGAATATCGTATTCTTGGAGATGATATTACAGTCAAATTTACTGCGGTTGCGACTAGCAAAGCGTTTAAATGGACAAATGATGTCCGAAAAGAAAATACCATGAATACGAAGGTTTTAGAACTTATAACAGTTCAAACGGATTTCATTGTCCGAAATAGCTGACCATTTAGGAGTCTCGTATAAAACGGTGCAGAGAGCAGTAGCAGATTTAAAAAAGATCGGTGCTATCGAAAGAGTTGGAGGAAGAAAAAAGGGGTATTGGAGAATAAAGGATAAAGGATAGCAGATGTAGGCGGATACTGAAGGGGGAGAATCGCATAAACCGACAATCCCCCATATATGTCCTGATGTTCTTATTTCCCTGAGACTGCCTTAAGCGCCTGTGCGAGCTGATCCGGACAGGAAGTGGACTTGAAGCCGCATTTGATTCCTTCTAAGCGGGAGATTGCTTCGTCTACATTCATCCCTTTTACAAGGCGTGCCACGCCTTGGGTATTCCCACTGCATCCGCCGATAAATTCGGCATTTTTAATCACATTATCTTCTACGTCTACACGGATTAACTGTGAGCAGACTCCAACTGGTTTAAAATCCATAAAAAACCTCCTTTAGTTATGTACAGATATCAAGAAAAGTATAGCAGAGAATACAAAGGAATGCTATACTATTTCTGGATATTTGAAGATACAAATTCATATATATATGGAGGAATGGACGTATGATAGGTATTATTGGAGCTATGGAGGAAGAGGTTGCTGCTTTGAAAGAAGCGATGGATATCCAGAAGACGGAAGAGATCGCGGGCATGGTTTTCTGCAAGGGTGTCTTGTGCGGAAAGGATGCGGTAGTGGTAAGAAGCGGGATTGGCAAGGTAAATGCGGGAATCTGTGCCCAGATCTTGGTGGATCATTTTGCGGTGGACACGCTGATCAATACGGGAATTGCGGGCTCTCTGGACGCGAGGATCGATATCGGAGATATGGTGATATCTACGGATGCAGTGCATCATGATATGGACGCGACAATCTTCGGAGATCCGGCAGGCCAGGTCCCAAGGATGGATACACTGGCATTTCCGGCAGACCGTGAGCTGATTGAGAAGGCAAAGGCAGCGAATGAGAGGGCCAATCCGGAGATTCACACTTTTACCGGAAGGGTGGCCAGCGGAGATCAATTCATATCATCTGCCGAGGTGAAGGAGAGGATCGTGAGGATGTTTCATCCGCTCTGTACGGAGATGGAAGGTGCGGGTATCGCTCAGGCAGCGTATCTGAACAAAGTTTCGTATGTCATAATTCGGGCGATTTCGGACAAAGCTGACAATAGTGCTGTTATGGATTATCCTGAGTTCGAGCGGCAGGCAATCACCCATAGTGTACGGCTTATGAAAGAGCTGCTGGCTTCGCTGTAGGAATGTTAAAACGTATATGTTCTGCAAATCGACAAAAGCTGACAGGCAGATGTCGGATTATGGAGAACGGATTTTATCGCCCTCCGGGGGAATTTCAGGTATAATTCCCATGAAAGGAGGGCTTTATCTATGTTAAGGATGATAGTGGATAAGCAGATAATAGTTATAGCGCTGGGAATTTTTACGATAGCCGGTATCTTGAGCAAATGTATGGTGAATGCGATACTTTCGCGTCTGGTGCGCGCGGCGGGCAATATGAATAAGAGTCCCCATCCGCTGATGCGCCTGGTGCGTGCGAAGTTTGAACATGCCTGTATGGTCAGTGAGAAGGTGGAGAATGTGGAAGTGTTTGTGGACAAGTACCTGTATGGTTATAAGGTGCTTGGAATCCGCCTTCACAGCTTGAGAAGGCTTGAAAAAGCTGCGGCGCTTTTGTGTATTGTCACAGGTCTTTTGGGGGCAGTCCTTACATACAGTATTTATGGAATGAATGATCTTGTGCTGCGTACAGGGGTGATCGGTGCAGGACTTGGAATTCTTGTGTATGTGTTTCATTTGACGACAGATGAAAATTACCGTATGCAGATGGCGAGAAATTATATGGTAGATTACTTGCAGAATGTATGTCTTCACCGCTATGAAAAATCACGTCAGAAAGAGATGTCTTCCGGATGGGGGTCTGAGGAAGAAGAATATGAAGACGAGAATGGACAGGCAGGGGAAGATGAGAGTGATTTTGAAGAGACGGATATGATCGTGGAAGCGGCAGCGGCAGATTGCGTGGATGCGTCGGAGCCGGAGCGTCCAAGTCCCGGGAAAGAGGTCCCGTCGCCGCAGACACCGCCGGAGATATTGCCGCCCACGATGCCAAAGCCATATCCTGTGCCGGATACAGTCACCGGGAAGGACAGTAGCAACAGGGTGAGGGCGATTTCCAAAAAGGTGGAAAAAGAGGAACCGGAAGGGACAGAGCAGAAGTCTGTGGAAAGAGAGATCCTTATCCGTCAAATCCTGGAGGAGTTTATGGCTTGATTAAAGTGCGCTGATTTGATAAAATATATTATATATGAAAAAATATAATATATTTTTTGAAGGAAGGACGGATTTGTGCTATGGCAAAAGTAACATTTGATTATTCAAAGGCAACAGGATTTATCAGCGGCCACGAAGTAGAGTCTATGAAAAAGATTGCTCTTCAGGCGAAAGAGACACTTCTTGGGAGAGAGGGAGCAGGTAATGATTTCCTTGGGTGGATCGACCTCCCGGTAGATTATGATAAAGAAGAATTCGCAAGGATCAAGGCGGCGGCAGAGAGAATCAAAGGGGATTCGGAAGTGCTGGTAGTAATCGGTATCGGCGGCTCTTATCTTGGAGCGAGGGCGGCCATTGAGTTTTTACGTCATAATTTCTATAATATGGTTTCTAAGGAAATCCGTAAGACACCGGAGATTTACTATGCAGGAAACAGCATCAGCAGTACATACCTGAAACATTTGATCGATGTGATCGGAGACAGGGACTTTTCTGTTAACATTATCTCCAAATCAGGTACTACTACAGAGCCAGCGATCGCATTCCGTGTATTCAAGGAGATGCTTGAGAAGAAATATGGAAAAGAGGAGGCTGCAAAGAGAATCTACGCCACTACGGATAAGGCGAGAGGAGCGTTGAAAGGTCTTGCAGACGAGGAAGGATATGAAGAGTTCGTAGTGCCGGATGATGTGGGCGGACGTTTTTCGGTCCTGACAGCGGTAGGCCTTCTTCCGATCGCAGTCAGCGGAGCGGACATTGATAAGCTGATGGAGGGAGCGGCATCTGCAAGGGAGATGGCTATCAACAATGAATTTGAAGATAATGATGCAATGAAATATGCTGCAATCCGTAATATCCTTCACAGAAAAGGGAAGTCTGTTGAGATCCTGGCCAATTATGAGCCAAGCCTCCACTATGTATCGGAATGGTGGAAGCAGCTCTACGGCGAGAGTGAAGGAAAAGACCAGAAGGGTATCTTCCCGGCCTCTGTAGATCTTACGACAGACCTTCATTCTATGGGACAGTTTATTCAGGACGGAAGCCGTATTATGTATGAGACGGTTCTGAAAGTAGAGGAGTCCCAGGAGGAGATTGTTATCGGTGAGGAACCGGTAGACCTTGACGGGCTGAATTATCTTGCAGGAAAGAATGTTGACTTTGTGAATAAGAGTGCTATGAATGGGACAATCCTTGCGCATACAGACGGCAATGTCCCGAATCTCGTAATCAGCATTCCTGCTCAGGATGAGTATTCACTGGGACAGTTGTTCTATATGTTCGAATTTGCCTGCGGTGTCAGCGGATATATCTCTGGCGTGAATCCGTTCAATCAGCCGGGAGTTGAGAGCTATAAGAAAAATATGTTTGCACTGCTTGGGAAACCGGGATTCGAAGAAGAGAGAGAGAAGCTTCTTAAGAGATTGTAGAATGTGATGAATGTGTTATGAGAACACTATATGATAAGTTAAAAAGCTACAGCGATTCCGATTACTATGGTTTTCATATGCCGGGGCATAAAAGGCGCGGTATCCCGGCATATGATCCTGCTGATGTACGTATGCCTTATGAGATAGACATTACGGAGATTGAGGGCTTTGATGACCTTCATCATCCGCGGGGGATTCTTAAATGCGCACAGGAACGTGCGGCAAGGGTTTATCATGCGGATGAGACGCATTTCCTTGTCAATGGGAGTACGGTTGGAATCTTGAGTGCTGTATGCGGTGTAACTGAAAAAGGAGATACGATACTTGTGGCAAGAAATTGCCACAAGTCTGTGTATCATGCGATATATCTGAATGAATTGAATCCGGTCTATCTGTATCCGGGCTTTGACAGCAAGGTGGGCCTTAATATGGAGATCAGACCGCAGGATGTAAGGGATGCCCTTGAGCGTTATCCGGATGTAAGGGCAGTCGTTATTGTGTCGCCGACTTATGACGGGGTGGTATCGGATGTTACTGCCATCGCGGAGGCGGTGCATGAGAAGGGACTGCCTTTGATCGTGGACGAAGCGCATGGGGCTCATTTTGGTTTTCACAGTGTATTTCCGGAAAATTCCAATGCGCGCGGAGCGGATATTGTTATCCACAGTGTCCATAAGACTTTGCCGTCATTGACCCAGACTGCGCTCTTGCATATGAACGGCAGCAGGATAGACAGAGAGCGGGTAAAGAGATATCTGGGTATGCTGCAGACATCAAGTCCTTCTTATGTGCTGATGGCGGCGATTGATCTGTGCATGGAGGAGCTTGAGTCCCGCGCAGGAGAGATGTTTGGGGCATATGCAGGCAGGCTGTGTGAAGTTCGGAAAAAACTTTCGGGTCTTAAGTGTCTTGAGTTAATCCGCACAGAATGTTATGATATATCTAAGCTTATTATATACACAGGAAGTATAGAGTTTACAGGAAAAGAGCTTTACAGACGGCTGCTTTTGGAGTATCATCTACAGATGGAGATGGCGGCAGGGAGTTATGTGCTTGCCATGACTTCTGTATCAGATACAAAAGAGGGCTTAGAACGGTTGACAAATGCATTGTTCAGGATTGATAATAAGATTGGGGCTCAGACAATAGATGAATGTCCGCGGACAGGGGGGCTTCCCCGTGCAGAAGTGGTCTGTAGTATTGCTGATGCCGAACGGAAAGTGCGCGCAGGTGCGGCGGAGTGCATGTTTGTTCCGTGGGATGTTGCCGCGGGGTATGTATCTGCGGAGTATGCGTATCTGTATCCGCCCGGCAGCCCGCTTATTGTGCCGGGTGAAAGGATTTCCGAGGAAGCGGTGCGGATGCTTTTTTGGTATCGGGAGAAAGGATTTTCTGTTGAGGGCTTTAAAAGGGAAAGATACGTTGAAGTATTAAAGATAAAAAGGGAGATACAACATGGGAAGCTTTAAAGATGTAGTTGGACACAAGGATATTATACAATATATCAGGAATGCGGTGTCGATGGATAAGGTATCACATGCTTATATTATGAACGGAGCCAGAGGTTCGGGTAAGAAGATGCTGGCGAGTCTGTTTGCCATGACATTGCTTTGTGAAAAGAAGGGTCCGGACCCGTGTAACACATGTCATTCCTGCAGGCAGGCGGAGAGCGGCAATCATCCGGATATCATCTGGACGGCCCATGAAAAGCCGAATACGATCAGCGTGGATGATATCCGTGAGCAGGTGAATCATACGATTATGATCAAGCCCTATCAGGGTCCGTATAAGATCTATATTATAGACCGCGCGGAGCTTATGACGCCCCAGGCCCAGAACGCGCTTCTTAAGACGATCGAGGAGCCGCCGGAGTATGCGGTGATCATATTGCTTACAGAGAATGCGGAAGTCCTTCTTCCTACGATCAACTCAAGGTGCGTGATGCTCAAGCTTCGCAATATCCGGGATACTTTGATCAAAAAATACCTGATGGAGATACTTGAGGTTCCGGATTATAAAGCGGATGTCTGTACGGCATTTGCGCAGGGGAATATGGGACGGGCGATCATGCTGGCTCATTCGGAGCATTTTAATGAGATTAAAGATGAAGCGGTGCAGCTTCTTAAATATATTCGTGAGATGGAGTTTTCCGAGGTTGTTACAGCGGTGAATAATGTTACGGCATATAAGCTGGAGATTACGGATTACCTGGACATTATCATGATCTGGTACAGGGATGTTTTGCTTTATAAGGCGACGAAGGAGATTGATAAGCTCGTTTTTAAAGATCAGATAAAATATATCAAGGAGCAGGCAAAGACAAGCTCTTATGAGGGAATTCAGAATATCATTGCCGGTCTTGAGAAAGCGAAGTCAAGGCTTAAGGCGAATGTGAATTTTGAACTTGTGATGGAGCTTTTGTTCCTGACGATAAAGGAGAATTAATTGATGACGAGAGTAATAGGAGTTCGGTTCAGACCGGCAGGTAAAATCTATTTTTTTGCACCGGGAAGACACAATGTCAAGACGGGAGATAAAGTGATCGTAGAGACTGCCAGGGGGGTAGAGTTTGGTTCTGTAGTTTCAGGTCCGAAGGATGTAGAGGATGAACAGATTACTGTACCGTTAAAGCAGGTGATCCGGGTTGCTACACAGGAAGATAAGCAAAAGGAGAGTAAAAACCGGGAAAAGGAGAAAGAAGCATTTGAAATCTGCCTGGAAAAGATCCGGAAGCATGGACTTGAGATGAAGCTGATCGATGCGGAATATACATTTGATAATAATAAGGTTCTGTTCTACTTTACGGCGGATGGACGGATTGATTTCCGAGAGCTTGTAAAGGATCTGGCCAGTGTGTTCAGAACGAGGATCGAGCTGCGGCAGATCGGAGTGCGGGATGAAACAAAGATTCGGGGCGGAATCGGTATCTGCGGACGGCCGCTGTGCTGTCACACATATCTGGCTGAATTTGCTCCGGTGTCCATCAAGATGGCTAAAGAGCAGAATCTTTCTTTGAATCCTACGAAGATATCTGGTGTGTGCGGAAGATTGATGTGCTGTCTGACGAATGAAGAGGAGACTTATGAAGAACTCAACAGTCATCTGCCGGGGAACGGGGACCGCGTGACGACGCCGGAAGGGCTGAAAGGAGATGTGCAGTCTGTAAATGTGCTGCGCCAGCTTGTGAAGGTTATTGTGACACTTGATAATGATGAGAAGGAGATACGAGAGTACAAGGCATCGGAGCTCAGATTCAAATCAAGGCGCCGGAAGAAGGATGCAAAGCTTTCCAAGGAAGAGTTGGAGGAGCTTAAGCGGCTGGAGGAGAAGACCGGAGATTCCAGATTGGATGACAATTAAGATAAGGAACATCAGATATGAGAGATGAAAAATTGATCCACGCCGGGGAGCGGTTGGATGATCTGCAGATTAAGGGCTACGAGATCATCCAGCATCCGGGGCGGTTTTGCTTTGGGATGGATGCGGTACTTCTTTCTTCTTTTGCGAAGGTAAAAAAGGGAGAACGGGCTCTGGATCTGGGGACAGGGACGGGGATTCTCCCCATCTTGCTTGAGGCGAAGAATAACGGAGAGCATTATACGGGACTGGAGATACAAAAGGACAGTGCAGATATGGCGAGAAGAAGTGTTGCGTATAATGGACTGGAATCAAAGATTGATATTGTGACAGGAGATATTAAGGAGGCGGCTCTTAGGTTTGGGGCGGCCTCTTTTGAGGTGATCACGGTGAATCCCCCTTATATGATCGGGAATCACGGACTTAAGAATCAGAATGAGGCGCTTTATATCGCAAGGCACGAAGCTTTGTGTACCCTTGACGATATCTTGCGGGAAAGCACTAAGATTCTAAAGGTGAAGGGAAGATTCTATATGGTGCACAGACCATTTCGGCTGCCGGAGATACTTACTAAGATGTGTGCCGTTGGGATAGAGCCAAAGGAGATGCGCTTAGTGTATCCTTTTGCGGATAAGGAGCCCAATATGGTCCTTGTGGGAGGGATCAAAGGCGGCAATCCGCGGATGAAGGCGGGGCCGCCGCTTATTGTATACGAGAGAGAAGGAAAATACACGGACGAAGTGATGCGGATACATCACGGTTGGACAGAGGCGGATGATGGACTGCAAAAATGAGAGGAGGAGCTTATATGGCGGGCACTTTATATCTATGTGCAACCCCTATTGGAAATCTCGAGGACATGACCTTTCGGTGTGTGCGTACATTGAAGGAAGCGGATCTGATCGCGGCAGAGGACACCAGAGGCAGCATCAAGCTTTTGAATCATTTTGAGATAAAGACACCCATGACCAGTTATCACGAGTATAATAAGATTGAAAAAGGGCGAAAGCTTGTGGAGCGGCTTCTTGGCGGGGAGGATATCGCGCTGATCACTGATGCCGGGACACCCGGCATCTCGGACCCAGGGGAAGAATTGGTGAGCATGTGTCATGAAGCGGGGATTACGGTGACGGCGGTTCCGGGAGCTGCGGCATGTGTGACAGCGCTGACTATATCCGGGTTATCGACCAGAAGATTCGCCTTTGAGGCATTTCTCCCGGCAGATAAGAAGGAGCGGCAGCGTGTGCTTGAGAGTCTTAAGGATGAAACGCGGACGATTGTGATCTATGAGGCGCCCCACAGGCTCATACGCACGCTGGGGGCGCTGAAGGAAGTGCTGGGGGACCGGCGGGCAGCCGTCTGCAAGGAGCTGACGAAGAGGCATGAGACAGTATTTCGGGCGACGCTTTGCGAAGCGATTGCTTATTATGAAGAACATGAGCCGCGGGGCGAGTATGTACTTATTATAGAAGGAAAATCTCAGGAGGAAATACTTAAAGAGGAACAAGGGCGGTGGGAGGAGCTTGCATTGACGGAGCATATGGAGCTTTACCTAAAAAATGGCCTGAGTAAAAAAGACGCTATGAAACAAGTAGCAAAAGATCGGGGGATAGGTAAACGAGAAGTCTACCAAATGCTTCTTGAGCAGGAATAAACGGCGGTTTAAGGGCATAATCCTATGTTGTACAATTTGTATAGAATCTTTTAGAAAAATTGTTCAACTTGGGTATACCCCGAATCCCACTTTTTTTATATACTCTTTAACAGAAGCGAAACACATTTTCAAACAGATATGCAGTGGTGTTGCGCAAGAAAGCGATTAGGCAAGAATCAGGAGGAAATGAAAATGGCAAGTTTATCTTTACGGCACATTAATAAAACATATCCGAACGGATACGTAGCAGTTAAGGACTTCAACCTTGAGATTGAAGACAAAGAGTTTATCATATTCGTAGGAGCTTCAGGATGTGGTAAATCTACAACACTTCGTATGGTAGCTGGTCTTGAGGAGATTACCAGCGGTGAGTTATACATCGGCGACAAGTTAGTAAACGACGTAGAGCCGAAGGACAGAGATATCGCGATGGTATTCCAGAACTACGCTCTGTATCCGCATATGACAGTATATGATAACATGGCTTTCGGTCTTAAGTTAAGAAAGATTCCGAAAGATGAGATTGATAAGATGGTTCGCGAGGCAGCAAGAATCCTCGACCTGGAAGCCCTTCTTGAGCGTAAGCCGAAGGCTCTTTCCGGTGGACAGAGACAGCGTGTTGCTATGGGACGTGCGATCGTGCGTAATCCTAAGGTATTCCTTATGGATGAGCCTCTTTCCAACTTGGATGCTAAGCTCCGTGGACAGATGCGTATTGAGATTTCCAAGCTTCATCAGAGACTTGGCACAACGATCATCTACGTAACACATGACCAGACAGAGGCTATGACGCTTGGTACAAGGATCGTAGTTATGAACGCTGGTATCGTTCAGCAGGTAGATACACCTCAGGTACTTTACGATTCACCGTGCAACCTGTTTGTTGCAGGATTCATCGGATCACCGCAGATGAATTTTGTTGATGCTACATGTAAGGTAAAGGGCAATGATGTATACCTTGTAGCAGGTCCTTCAGAGATCAAGCTTTCAGCAGACAAGGCTAAGAAGCTTATTGACGGCGGATATAACGGAAAGACGGTTGTTCTTGGTATTCGTCCGGAAGATGTTCACGATGAGCCAGACTTCCTTGCTAAGTCTCCAGACACTGTTATCGAAGCTAAGATTCGTGTATACGAGATGCTCGGTGCAGAAGTATTCTTATACTTCGATTATGAGGGTGCCAGCATGACAGCAAGAGTTGAGCCCAGCACAAAGGCAAGGACAGGCGATACCGTTAAGTTCGCTCTTGATGCTTCTAAGATTCATGTATTTGATAAAGAGACAGAGAACGCAATTGCAAACTAGTTTATAACCATGAGTTTAGAACCGGCTTTCGATACGAGAGCCGGTTCAATTTTTCTATTTTAAAATGATTAGACACAGTTTATTCTGTGTGATAGAATGGGAAAACAGGAGGTGGTATGCTTGTTGTCAAATCAGATTTTGCACAGAACGGTGCAGGATATCAAGAAGATAACCGGATTTGAATGTGCAGTTTGGGATATGAGGGGAATCTGTCTTGTCATGACGAATGAAAAGATGGTGGGGCTTGACAAGAGAATCTCCGTATTTACCGGAACAGTAGAGGCAGAGCCGGCGAGAATCGGTGACGGAGCAGGGATGTTTCTCGTCAATGATGAGGAAAAGCCGACCTATATATTGGCGCTTGCAGGAGAAGGGGATACCCTTGCTATGGCCGGGGAGCTGGGTGTGAGTCAGCTTTCCAATCTTTTGTTTGTCTACAAAGAGAAGATGGACAAGAACCGTTTTATCCAAAACTTGCTTCTTGATAATCTTCTGCTGGTGGATATCTATAATCAGGCAAAGAAGATGAAGATTCCGGTGGAGCTTCGGCGGGCGGTATTTTTAGTGGAAGCGAGAAATGAGGGCGACAACCTGATTTTGGATACATTGAAGGGTTTGTATGCTACGGGTACCAGAGACTTTGTCACGGCAGTTGACGAAAAGCACGTCATACTGGTGAAGGCGGTGGAGAGTACAGAAGATTATGGGGATTTGTCCAAGACAGCGCGGACGATTGCGGATACGCTGAATATGGAAGCGATGGTCAGTGTGCGGGTATCTTATGGTACGATCATTGAGGAACTGAAAGATGTCTCTAAATCCTACAAGGAAGCGGCGATGGCTTTGGAGGTGGGAAGAGTATTTTATGAGGAAAAGACAATTCTTGCCTACAATGAGCTCGGCATCGGGCGCCTGATCCATCAGCTTCCGGAATCTCTGTGCAGGATGTTTTTGAAGGAAGTCTTTGACGGGGACGTGGAAGGGATGTTTGACGATGAAGAACTGCAGACAGTGTTTACCTTCTTTGATAATAATCTGAATATATCGGAGACGGCAAGGCAGCTTTACATTCACCGCAATACGTTGGTGTACCGGCTGGAAAAGATCCAGAAAAGAACGGGGCTTGATGTAAGAGTGTTTGACGATGCGCTTACTTTCAAGATTGCAATGATGGTGGCGGATCATATGCGGTCTGTGAGAGAAGGCAGGTGATCTGCGGCGGTTAAAGCGTCTGAAGCCTGAGAGAAGATTAAGACGACGTGTGAATAAAAGAAAGGGGCCAGAGATCATTTCCAGCTCCTTTCTTTTATTATAGGTTTATGTGTGAAAGAAATTTTTGGTTATCGTCAGTCATTTTCCACCGCTGTCTTAAATTCGGCCTTGATTTTGCCGAGCAATTGCGGGTCATCCATAATTTCTTTTCCGGTCATGGCAAGTGCGCAGACATTTTTGACCAACGCTTCTTTTGCCGGTTGCCGCAAGGTTGCTTCCCGAAATTCTGCGGTGTGCGTGGAATATTGTTCTCCGGGCGCCATAATATTAAATGACGGATGGATTGTCGGGCATACGTGGCTGACATCGCCGACATCTGTAGATCCGTTAGCTTCCCCCGCTTCCTCGATATCTGTAATTCCCATTTTCGCCAAATTCCGGCACAGGCATTCCTGGAGGGTATGGTTTGTCAGCAGGTTATCATTGCCTGTTTCATATTCAGTGATTTCCAGTCCGGCACCTGCTGCAGCGGCTCCTGCCTTGGCGCAGGCGCACACTTTTCTGGCTAATTGTTTCAAATAGGATTTACTTGCTGCGCGGACATAAAACTCGGCGCAGGCAAAGTCGGGAATGGTATTTGCCGTTGTACCGCCGTTTTTGATAATTCCGTGAATTCTTGCTGTCGGTACGATCTGCTGCCTGAGCAGGCCGATGTTTACAAATGTGGAAATACAGGCATCCAGGGCATTTATGCCGTTTTGCGGAGCGGCCGCGGCATGGGCGGCCTTCCCTGTGAAAGTAAACCGGAGAGCTTTCAGGGCGAAAGAGATACCGCTCTTTACATTTTTATAAAATGGATGTGAGATTAATGCAACATCCACATCGTCAAAAGCTCCGTGGGAGGCATACCGTACTTTGGCTCCGTCTGTTTCTTCGGCCGGTGTTCCGATGACAATTATACGCCCTTTCGTATCGCCCAGGTTTTCCTTCAGATGGATCGCCGCTCCGGTGCTTAAGGTTCCCATGATATTATGTCCGCAGCCGTGTCCGACTTCGGGCAGTGCATCGTATTCTGAAAGGTAGGCAACCGTTGGTCCCGCTCCGTTTGTATACTCTGCGCGAAATCCGGTCTGGATTCCCATATATCCGTATTCTGTCTTGAATCCGTGTTTTTTTAAAAGCTCTACGTGGGCTTCGGAAGACTTGAATTCTGCATAGCCCAATTCCGGGTGTTCGTAAATATACCGGTTGAGCGCAAAAAGCTCTTCTTTTAAATGCTTATCTATACAATTCATATCGTACTCCTGTTTTAAAAAGGTCCGTAATTAATAGCTGTTGCAATGGTGATGGTGATAGCTTCCATCACGAATAGGATACCGCCCAGAGGCAAAACGAATTTATACCATTTATCCATAGGCAGTTTCATCATGCCGCACCAGGTTGCTACAGATGTAGGCCAGATCATATTGGAAAACCCGTCGCCGAACTGGTATGCAAGTACTGCGACCTGCCTCGGAAGACCTACCATATCCGCAATCGGGACCATGATCGGCATACTGGTTACCGCCTGGCCGCTTCCGGATGGTATGAAAAAGTTCAGCAGATTTTGTACGATCAGCATCATGAAGCCAGACAGATATTTAGAATTAGTGTTTGCAATATTTACGATTGCATTAGTGAGGGTATCTATGATCATCCCGTCCTGCATGACGAGAAGGATTACTTTTGCAACACCGCAGACCAGTGCACCGAACATAATATCCCGGCACGCTTCGATGAAAATCTGTGCGATCTCACTGAAGTTATACTTTTGGATCAGGCCGACCAGGATCATCATACCAATGAACAGCCCGGCGATTTCATTAATATACCAGCCCAGTTTTACCGCGCCGTACATGATCAGGATAACCGTGATCAGAAATAGCAGCATACTGATTTTGTGTCTTGCCGTAAATTCTGTTTTGAGCAGTTCTTCTTCGGATAATCCTTTAGCACTGAGTTCCACATCCTTTACGATGCTCAGCTCGGGATTTTTCTGGACTTTTTTCGCGTATCGCATAACATACCATATGGATACGCACATAAAAGCTGCAAATACCGCACATCGGAAAGCAAGTCCTGAAAACATAGGCAACTCTGCGACGGTGTGTGCAACGCCGATCGTGAAGGGGTTTACTGTGGCAGCGGCGAATCCTGTGATAACGCCGACATATACCATAGCTCCGCCGACCAGTGCATCATACCTGAGAGCAACGGCAATTCCCATGAATACAGGGATGAAGCCGAAAGTCTCTTCTGTCATGCCGAAGGTCGAACCGCATAAGCCGAAAATGAGCATGAATAAAGGGATTATAAATCCTCTATGTCCGCGGAGTTTTCTAAGCATAGCACCGACCGCGGCATCAAAAGCCCCGCATTTCATCTGCATATATACAAAAGCGTATGCAAAGAAGATGAAGAAGATAATTCCGGATGAATCGATCATAGCTTCCTGAACCAGCGTCAGCAGCCGGAACAGACCAACGGGCTTTCCGTCAACTTCGTGGAAGGTTCCGGGAACAACCATGGTTCTTCCGGATGCCTCATCTGTGATACGGTCGAACTCTCCTGCCGGGATGATCCAGGTCAGAGCGGCCATGATGATTATGATAATTCCCAGGATGACATAAGTATGTGGAATCTTAAATTGTCTTTTTTCTTTTTCGTTCATTTCATATTTCTCCTTCTGTACTGCCGGCGGTCTGCAGATGTTTCATGCTGCCGTACCGCCGGACTGCTTCGGCATATTCTTTTTCATTGTAAAATCTGCATACGTTTCTGCCGAAATCTTTGGCAGCTTCTACCAGGAACCTCGCCGCCATTTCTACGTCAGCAAATTGCGTGGCGCCGGTGGCACATCCCGCGACAGAGCTTTCTGCCACAATAGCTACGCCTACCGTAGGCGCGCAGGTTGCTGTGCAGGGCTGCAGAATACTGTTCAGGTGGTATAATCCGTTTTCATAAGGTGTGATATCCAGTGTGCTCAGAGAAAAGACATGGGGAAGGCTTCCGGTTACCCGCTCTGCCACATCCAGAAGATCCTCGCTGCAGGGCAGGATATATCCTTCCTTTACGGTGTTGGATATCGCAATCCCGCGGTGGTTAATGATACGGTTGCCTTTTGTCGTATCCACAGAAAGAATTGCATCCAGCTTTGGAGAAACTTCCTCTGCATTGACCTGCGACATTTCTACCGGTGAGTCCATAAATGGCACCGGTTCGTGCAGTCTCGTGGGAGCATCCGGGCAGATGTGGGTAGAAACAATGACATCCCCTTCCAGGAAATCACCCTTTATCTGCATGTCCAGAAGCTTTGCGGCAGCAGCCAGGGCAGCCAAAGCTCCGTCTCCGTCAGAAACAAATCCAGTCACCTGCGGACGGGCGCCTAATCCGCCAAGCCTGCCAAGCAGCCCGATCGTAGGTGCATCCATCCCCTTGCTTTTTCCGTGTATTCCCGGAATCATGATCCTGACCATATCCGTTTTTCCCTTCGGGCCATGCAGGGGATAGACATCGATATCCGCATGTTTATTTACCGATAGCAAATATTCTTTGACGATCTGGCCGCAAGCCTTTGGCGTATCCAGGATATCAAAAAGTTCGATTACTTGTTTTAACAGCATTTCTCTCCTCCTTACTCTCTTTTCTTCATATTTTAAATCGTTGAGTAAGGCGGGTCTACATTCATAAAATCTGAAACCATCTTTTCTTTTTGTGCGTTTTGCACATATATTTCCTGGGAATCTTTATTTTTTATTCCGTTTTATCGTCTGAAATGTTAAAATATATTTCAGAAGGAGGTATTTGCTCATGTCTGTTACCATAAAAGATGTCCTTGAGCTTCCGGCCTATAAGGACTGCCGGTTGATCGCCGGAAGCCGGGGCATCTATAATATCGTTCTTTACGCTGACGGCATGGAAGTCCCTGATATCAAACCATGGCTTCGTCCGCATCTCTTTATGATCACGACAGGGTATTCAATCAGAAATTTACCGAATGCCGTAATGCAGCTTGTTTTAGATCTGCATCATGCCGGATGTGCTGCGCTTGCAATTAAGACTAAATTTATCGGGGAAATCAGTGCTGATGTCATAATGGCTGCGGAGGAGCTGGGATTTCCAATCATTGTAGTGCCTGACGGGGTTCCGGCGTCGGAGCTTTTTGTCCCGCTGATGAATCTTATCTACAGTGAACAGGATACGCAGTTACAGAGCAATTATTTTTTCATTGATCTCATGAATGGGGCTATTCGCACGGAAGAAGAAGCAAAGCTCAGGATACAGCCCATAAGATGGCCAAAGCTTCCCTTTCGCCTGCTGTTATTTCATATTGAGAACAAACAGCGTTCTTGTAACTACAATGAAGAAATCCTCAAAAAAAGTCTCTGCTATTTTTCGGATAAATTGGAAAGATACATTTTGCTGCCGGGTAATGACAATGTGCCTGTGATTCTTTCGAATATATATAAGGATGATATGCTGACGGATGTATGTACGCAGGTCTGCGCTTATATCCGTCAGCAGTTTGGCTTGACAGTCTGTGCCGGTATTTCGGACAGGGTGGAATCTTATATCGGTCTTCGCCAGGGATTTCAGGATGCATTGGAGGCGGTAAAGATCGGGGTTATTGAAAAATCTGATAAGACGGCGTTCCAGATCAAAGATTTCCGGCTGGAACAGGTGCTTCTGGATTTCAAAGGGAATGCAAGGCTCCAGAAATGTCTGGATGAGACGTTTTCGGCTTTACGTGATCATGATCGGCGTCATAAGAGTAATCTGATGGAAACATTATCTGCTCTGACGGCATCGCTGGGTTCTAAAGTAAATACTGCAGACAGGCTGTTCCTGCACCGTAATACCTTGATCTATAGAATTAATAAAATTGAAGAGTTGACAGGGATGGATCTGACTGACAGCAATACAATCTCCCGCTTGTCTTTTCTGTTCAAGATACAGCCCTTTCTGTGATCGGGATTGGTAATGGGAGTTGGAAATCAAGCAGATCTCAGGTGTATTTTGGAGGATAAGTGATGCAACTTCTGTAAAACCCGCCGCAGCGCTATTGTAATATAAAGAAAATGTGATAAAATGGGTGATGTAAAAAGAAGGATAAGAATAGAGAAGTCAGGAGACAGGAGGAATTAAGTAACATGGTAAAGCTTTATGATAAAGGCGTATATCTGATAAACGGAACGGAGATTGCAGAATCTTCGGAGGAAGTGAAAGCAAAGACAGGACAGGATTGGCTTGAGGGAGAGGCGGCGAAACAGACAATCGGCTACCGCATTTTAAAAGAACATAATACTTCAGGAAATATGGACAGGCTCCAGATCAAGTTTGATAAATTAACTTCCCACGATATTACATTCGTGGGCATCATCCAGACGGCAAGGGCGTCAGGGCTTGAGAAATTCCCGATTCCCTATGTGCTGACCAACTGCCACAATTCCCTGTGCGCGGTGGGCGGCACAATCAACGAGGACGACCACATGTTTGGGCTTAGCTGTGCGAAAAAGTACGGCGGAGTCTATGTCCCGCCTCATCAGGCGGTCATCCACCAGTTTGCAAGGGAGATGCTTGCGGGCGGCGGCAAGATGATCCTCGGCTCGGACAGCCACACCCGGTACGGCGCGCTTGGCACCATGGCCATGGGCGAGGGCGGACCGGAGCTTGTAAAGCAGCTCTTAAATAAGACTTACGATATCAAGATGCCGGAAGTAGTGGCAATCTATCTGGACGGCGAGCCGATGAAGGGGGTAGGGCCCCAGGACGTAGCCCTTGCCATTATCGGGGCAACTTTTGGGAACGGCTATGTGAACAACAAGGTGATGGAGTTCGTGGGACCGGGCGTTGACAAGCTGAGCGCGGACTTCCGTATCGGCATCGACGTGATGACGACCGAGACAACCTGCCTTTCCTCTATCTGGAAAATAGATGATACGATAAAGGAGTTTTACGAAATCCACAAGCGCCCGGAGGATTATAAGGAGTTAAACCCGGGAGCAGTGGCTTACTATGACGGTATGGTATATGTGAACTTAAGCGAGATCAGGCCGATGATTGCGATGCCCTTCCATCCGTCTAATGTATATACCATCGACGAGGTAAATGAAAATCTCACGGACATCCTTCATGATGTGGAGCAGAAAGCGTTAGTCAGCCTTGACGGCGCGGTGGAATACTCTCTTCAGGATAAGGTCCGCGGCGGAAAGCTCTATGTTGACCAAGGGCTTATCGCAGGCTGCGCGGGCGGCGGCTTTGAAAATATCTGCGCGGCGGCGGATATCATAAAGGGCCGCTATATCGGTGCGGATGAATTTACCTTCAGCGTGTATCCGGCGAGCACGCCGATTTATATGGAGCTGGTGAAAAACGGTGCGGTTGCGGACTTGATGGAGGCGGGAACCATCGTGAAGACGGCGTTCTGCGGGCCTTGCTTTGGTGCGGGGGATACTCCGGCGAACAACGCATTTTCCATCAGGCACTCTACGAGGAACTTCCCGAACCGGGAGGGCTCGAAACTACAGAACGGACAGATTTCTTCCGTTGCCCTTATGGACGCGCGCTCGATTGCGGCGACGGCGGCGAATAAGGGATTCCTTACACCGGCGACGGCGATGGATGTAGAGTATACAGGGAAGAAATATCATTTTGATGAAAAGATATATGCGAACCGCGTGTTTGACAGCCACGGCGAGGCAGACCCGGCGGTGGAAGTGCGGTTCGGGCCGAATATCAAGGACTGGCCGGCGATGCCGGCACTGCCGGAGAATCTCCTGCTGAAGGTGGTATCCGAGATTCACGACCCGGTTACGACGACGGACGAGCTGATTCCTTCAGGAGAGACTTCCTCCTACCGCTCGAACCCGCTGGGGCTTTCGGAATTCGCGCTGTCAAGAAAAGACCCGGCGTATGTAGGCAGGGCAAAGGAAGTGCAGAAGGCGCAGAAGGCTATCGAGGCGGAGCAATGCCCGGCAGAGGCTCTCGAGGAATTAAAGCCGGTGATTGGGAAGATTACAGAGACCTATACAGAGATAGACCGGACAAACCTTGGCATCGGCAGCACCATCTTTGCGGTGAAACCAGGCGACGGCTCGGCAAGAGAGCAGGCGGCGTCCTGCCAGAAGGTGCTTGGCGGCTGGGCGAATATTGCCAACGAGTACGCCACAAAGCGTTACCGCTCCAACCTGATCAATTGGGGTATGCTCCCTTTCATCACAGAGGAGGAACACACAGCGCTCAGCTTTAAGAACGGCGACTACATCTTTGTGCCGGAAGTGCGGAAGGCAGTGGAAGAGAAAGCGGCAGAGCTTAAGGCATATGTTGTCGGGGATACGCTTAGGGAAATTACCTTAAAGCTTGGCGATATGACCGATGCCGAGCGTGAGATTATCCTGAAAGGATGCCTGATCAATTATTATCGGGGATAGATGCATGAATTGCTAAAAGAGGATATCGATTCTTAATGTTAAAGAACATATAAGACCCAGCAGGGAAATATATGTTCTTTAATTTTGGTTGTTGCACATTTATTCATTCTGTGTTATGATAGCAGCAATTCATAAATCCTGTCACGGGATTTATCAATTCTTTCGTCCATTTTTGGACTGTCGGTATATTTGTTTGAAGTTTTCTTTCATGTGTACCCGGATTGTAATATTTTGTAAAGAGGGTGATTGCTATGGTGAATGTCTGATTGTTTATCATTTGTATTGCAGGAAGTAAGATTTATATTTGGAGAAAGGAAAAGCACAGAAGAAACTCTGTGCAGGTGAACTGCGTATGAAAAAAGAAACTACAGGCAGCAGCGATAGAATCGTACATATTTATGACCGTATGTTTAAGAAGATACTGACCCTCTCGGCTCGTGCCGTTATCGGGCTGATCAATGGTCTGTTTGGGACAGACTACCCTCCGGACAGTACGATAACCTATAATTGGACGGAACATCATGACGACCATTTGAAGAAGACACTGGCGGATACGATTGTTACAGTCAATTCTTCTCATTCATACCATATGGAGGCTCAGATGTACCGGGATGAGGAGATAGAGTTCCGCGTGTTCGATTATAGTTACGGTCATGCGCTGAAATCAAGAAATGATGCGGATATCTTACATTTTCCGGAACCAAGGATCATCTATCTGTACAATCATGAAAATATTTCTGACACCAGGGAAATCCTCCTTGATTTTGGAACACAAGGTACATTTACATACTGTGTTCCGGTCTTTAAGCTCTTAGAACATACCACCGAAGAACTAAGCAGTAAAAATATGGTAATACTTATCCCGTTTATGATACTGAAACTGCGCGACAGTATCGAAAAGAAACGAACCCCGGAAAATATGAAATTATTGCAGACGCTGATTCTTGATGATATACTTAATGTGATCAATGAGAATCAGGCGCTTGAGAATATTACATCAGCAGATGCGAATAAACTCCGCAGTTTGATTCAGAAATTATATAATCATCTATATTCTCACTATGAGGAGTTTATTGAAGGAGGTCTGAATGATATGATGGATGAGGGTCTTATATTAGAGGCGGATATTCTTGAGGCAGAGTTGACGGAGAAGATAACAAAAAGAGTGACGGAGCAGGTGACACAACAAGTGACGGAGCAGGTGACACAACAGGTGACACAGGAAGTGACGGAGCAGGTGACACAACAAGTGACAGGGCAAGTGGAGCGGCAGACCAGGGAAGATATGATTCGCAAACTGTATGCGAAGTTAAAGGATGAAAAGCAGGTGGCGGAACTTTTGGAGTTTCCGCTTGATATGGTGCAGGAGGCAGTGGGATTGTAGGCAGGGCAATTGCAAAGTCATATGTGGAATTACAGGCATTGAAAAATAAGGTTTTTAATGCCTGTTTTGTATTTTTAATGCAACAGATGGATGTTTTTTTTACTCTTATATATATACAGTTAGTCGGTGCCGATACCATATCAGGGAGGAAAGGATATGAGATGTGATGCGAAAAAGTTTGCGCAGATGTACGAAGGGATATATAAAGATATGTACCGTTTTGCGCTGTGCAGGATGAAAAATGTGCAGGATGCAGAAGATGCAGTGAGCGAGTCTGTGCTTACGGCATATGAAAATATTCGCAAGCTGCAAAAAGAAACAGCATTTAAAAGTTGGATGTTCACGATTCTGGCAAATACATGCAGGAAAAAGTTAAAGGAATCCGGAGTCAGACAAAAAAGGGAAGAAGGTGGGGTAGAAAGCCTCTCAGGGATTTCTAAGGAAACTCTGGATTATGGAATTGCTTTAGATGTGAAAAAAGCTTTCCTCGTATTGTCGTCAGAGGAGCAGGAAATTGTAGCGCTCTCTGTCTTTGGCGGATATAACAGTAAGGAAATCGGAAGTGCGTTGAATCTGAATCCTAATACTGTGCGTTCAAAGAGGAGCCGTGCGTTAGAAAAGATGGAATATATATTGGAGTAGGAAAGGGGTATCTTTATGGAAAGAAGAGAGCAGGATATTCTGAATAAAGTAGAAGAGAAAACCAAAGATGTACAGGTGCCGGAGAGCTTAAAGCCCGGGCAGATTGAAAAGCTTTTGCAGGAAAAGGATAATAAATATAAACCGAATCGTGCGGGAGTTTACCGAATCGGCGGTTTATTGGCAGCGTGCCTTGTGTTGGCAGCGGGAATCGGAATCGTGGGAAGCATGGGGAAAAAAATGTCTCCTGAAAACACGACGGAAAGTGCGGCAGAGCTTGCCAAAGACATAAAAGAAGATGTGGATGGTGAGGACTCAGAGGAAAAAAAGGATAATTATAAAAAGGTATATTCTTATATTAAAGCGAAGCTTGATATACAGGCGCGCGAGGAAACAATGTTTTTTGAGACAGCAGAATCAGATGTTGCAAAGCAGGCAATTCCATCTGATATGCAGAGAGAAAGTGTTTCGGAGGATATGGCAGCATCCGCAGCGGATACGGGGGGCGTCAGTGCCGGCGGATATTCTGAGACAAATATCCGTCAGGAAGGGGTAGATGAAGGTGATATCGTGAAAACGGATGGAAGGTATCTGTATGTGCTAAAGGAGAACGGAGAACAGATTTCTATTGTGGACACGAAAGGCGATTTGAAAGAAATCGGGAAGATCAAAGCCAAAAAAAATCAGCAGATTCAGGAAATATATGTGATGCCAAAGGAGAAGAAGCTAGTCTATATTGCTGCTGTATATGAGGAACAGCAGCTTAAGAAGACAGCGGGAGGAGACGCAGAAGAGCTGGACGTCTATGATGAAGAATATATTTATCTCGGAAATAGCGGAATGTCAGAAAAAGTTGAAGCAGTAACTTGTGATATCAGTGAGCCGAAGAGACCTAATGAGCTTGGAAGAATTACCCAGAGCGGTTATTATAGTTCATCCAGGTTGGCCGGAGGGTATCTTTACTTATTCAGCAATTATAGCGTAGGAAATAATATTGACAGTCACGAGCCGCGTACCTTTATTCCGATGGTAAATGACGGCCTGATCAGGGAAAAGGATATCAGCCTTCCCCCATTCAAATGCGGGAGTATGTATGAGGTGGTTACGGCAGTCAGTCTGGATAAGCCTTCGGAAGTGACGGATAGTAAGGCGATATTTACAGATGGTGGGAGCCTATATGTAAGCAATGAAAATATCTACTATTATGAGACGAAATGGAATGATAATGGAGAGACAGAGAAGACGGTTATACGAAGACTTGGATATAAGGGTGGAAAGCTGTCATCAGCAGTACAGGGAAGTATCAAGGGTTATATTAATGATTCGTTTTCTATTGATGAATACAAAGGATACCTTCGTATTGTAGTGACGGTGGGGGAGACGAATTCGGTCTATGTGCTGGACGGAAAGCTTAAGACGGTTGGCTCGATCAAAAATCTGGCGAAGGATGAGAGAGTGTACTCGGCACGGCTTCTCGGGGATACTGGATATTTTGTAACGTTCCGGGAGACGGATCCATTATTCAGTGTGGATTTTTCGAATCCGAAGAAGCCAAAGATTTTAGGTAAGTTAAAGATACCGGGCTTTTCGGACTATCTGCATTTTTATGGAAAAGATAAACTTCTTGGAGTTGGTATGAATGTAGAGGAAGATGCACAGGTCACGGATGGCGTAAAGCTAAGCATGTTTGATATTTCCGATAATACGGATGTGAAAGAGGAGAATAAGCTTGTCCTTAAAAATGTCTATAGTACGGATGTGTCTTATGATTATAAAGCTGCTCTTATAGATGCAGACAGGAATATGATCGGATTTGCCGGGAGTACAGAAGGCGGAGAACGTTACTATCTGTTCAGTTATGACGAGAAAGCGGGATTTTCGTGTAATCTGTCGGAAGAAATTAATGGACGTTCCGGAAGGGCTGCCAGAGGAGTATATATTGGCGACTCGTTATATATTGTATGCGGGAATGTGATTGAGGCCTATTCACTTAAGGATTATAAAAAGACAGGAGATTTGATTTTGTAGTATTGTATGAATTGTAAAAATAATATATTGAAATCAGACAATTAGAGGAAGGGGTGGGAGAAAAATAAAAATATATAAAAAATAAGAAAAAAGGTTGACAAATAGAAGCGATGGTGTTATCATTAAACCATCAAAAAAAGAAGTTAATCTTTTAAATATAAAAGGAAGGGGGCTTACTCCAGTGGACACAGTAAAAGAGACAACAATTCAATATGTTAGTGGTATGGCAGACGGAAGTTCCCGGAGAGAAGCCTTAACCTCTATTAAAAGATAAGCCGGAAAAATTGAATGAAAGATGAGAATTCGGAGAAGAAAGAACCGGTGAAAAGCAAGGATTTGTAATCTGCAAACATATTGAAGTAAGATACCACATGAATTTTTAAAAGGCGCGGGAATGGTTAATCCAGAGAAGTCCTCCGAATTATTAGCATAGAAGCATATCAAACTGAATATAAAAATATAACAGCCATTGGAGTAAAACATTCCGGTGGCTGTTTCGCGGTCATAGGAATTTTGTAATTATTAAGTGTATATTTTGACATTGAGAGTGCCTTATGATACACTAATAATAATGATTTTAACAGTAAGAGTAGACAAAAGATACATTTTGAGGTGAGAATTTTGGATAAATATGAATATCGGGTAAAAACAGAACAACTGCTTGAATATACAGAAAAAAAGCAGTATCGGAAAGCAATGGAGATTGCAGATACTATTGATTGGCGCAGGGTTAAGAGTGCGTCTATGCTGAATACGGTCAGTGAAGTTTATGAATACTGTGGAGAATTCCAGAAGAGCCGTGATATTTTGTTCATGGCGTTTGATCGTTCGCCGGGGAGCAGGAAGGTTGTTTACCGGCTTGCAACATTGGCGCTTAAAGTCAATGATCCGGATGAAGCTTCGGATTGTTATGAGGAGTTTGTGAAGCTGGCACCGAAGGATCCCAATCAGTATATTTTGAAATACAGGATTCTTAAAGTGCAAAAAGCGCCGCTTGAGGAACAGATTGCAGCACTTGAGGAGTTTAAGAAAGCAGAGTATATCGAAAAATGGGCGTATGAGCTGGCCAGGCTGTATCATGAAGCAGGCATGGTGAGAGAGTGCTTGGAAGAATGTGATGATTTGATCTTATGGTTTAGCGAGGGGAAGTATGTCTATCTTGCGATGGAACTTAAGATGAAATATAAGCCGCTTACACCGCTTCAGCAGGAGAAGTATGATAAGCATACCGGTAAAAAGACTAAGGATATCGTTATTCCGGGGAAGGAAGAAGAGGAGGAAGCGGAGGAAGAAAGTACATCTGAGACAGTAAATGAGAATACACAGGAGATTCCTCCTGTGAAAGAGGAAGCGGAAGAAGAGGAAGCGATAACAGAGGAATCCCCTGCAGAAGAAGAGGAAGACGAAGAAAAATCTGAGGAAGTAAACAATAAACCTCGTGCCCCTATTACCAGGATTGTGACGGGAGCGACTCTTGAAGAAGCGCTTGCAAGCGGAGTTGCGATGGCAGCGGGCTTGAATCAGGAAGAGAAAGCAATGGCTGAAAGAGACGAGGAGTTGAAAATCAGCGGTCAGATGAAGATAGAAGATATTCTTCAGGAATGGGAAGAAAAGCAGAAAGTGAATGCTGATGCGATTGAAAAGCAGAAGGCGGAAGATAAAGAAAGACTGAAAAAAGAACGTAAAGAGGCTGAGAAACGCAAAGAAGCTTCGCGAAGAGCTGCGGAAGAAGCGGCAAGGAAAGCGGAAGAGGAAGCCAAAAAGAAAGCGGCGGAAGAAGCGGCACGTAAAGCAGAAGAGGAAGCCAAAAAGAAGGCTGCGGAGGAGGCGGCACGCAAAGCAGCGGAAGAAACAGCCAGAAAGGCAGAAGAGGCAGCAAAGAAAGCAGAAGAAGCCAGAAAGAAAGCAGCGGAAGAAGCGGAGAAAGTAGCGGCCAATACATCCACCGCAAAGAAAAAAGCAAAAGGCAAGAAAAATATATTGGAGGAAAAGACTCAGAAACTCCCGGATGATATTATGGAGCTTGTGGAACAGCTTGAAAGCAGAGTGACCGGTACAACGACACCTCAGAAAGAGGAAGAAGAGGAATTCGAGCAGGAAGATATATTGGAAGGTCTTGCGGAAGATTTCGGTGCAGAAGAGCCGGTGGATCTTTTCGAAGACGGATTGCAAGATGATCAAGCTGAAGAAGATGATTTTATAGAGGAAGCCGAAGAAGTACCTGAGGAAGATGAACCGGAGGAGATGGAGGACGACTTCGGGGAGGAAGAATCCGACTTTGAGGAAGAAGAATCCGAGGACTTTGAAGACGACTTTGGGGAGGAAGAAGCAGAGGAAGACTTTGAAGAAGACGATACTTCAGAGGAAGATGATTTCGAAGAGGAAGAATCCGAAGACGACTTTGAGGACGACGACTTTGAAGAGGAAGAACCCGAGGACTTCGAAGACGACTTTGAGGAGGAAGAATCTGAGGACTTTGAAGACGACTTTGAGGAGGAAGATTTTGAAGAGGAAGAATCTGAGGACTTCGAAGACGACTTTGAGGAGGAAGATTTTGAAGAGGAAGAATCCGAGGACTTTGAAGACGGCTTTGAGGAGGAAGATTTTGAAGAGGAAGAATCCGAGGACTTTGATGATGACTTTGAGGACGAAGAAGGGGACTTTGAAGAGGAGGAGTTCGACGAAGATGAGTTTATAGAATCCGAAGATGATTTTGACGAAGAAGATTTCGATGAAGACGACTTTGAAGAGGAAGACTTTGAGGAAGAGGAATCCGAGGATGACTTTGAGGAGGAAGATTTTGAGGAGGAAGAGTTTGACGAAGAGGACTTTGAGGAGGATGAGATAGAGGAAGAGGAAGAAATTTCGCTAGAAATTGAAGAACCTTCCGAGGAAGAGATACAGAAGCGGTTTAAAAAGGCAAAGGGCGGCGGCGGAGTTCCGTTTGATACAGGTTTTGTAGTTACGGGACGTTATGATCTGAGTGCTACAAGTGAAATTGGTTTGAAAGCAGGATTAACTGAGGAACAAAAGAAGCTTTTCTCTTACTTTGTTCCGGTGCGCGGTATGAGTGAGCAGATTGTAGAAGCGCTTGATAATGACCGCAGGGCTCAACGAGAGGGAACGTCCAAGACGGGGAATCTTTTGGTCATCGGAAGAAAAGGCTCCGGTAAGACGGTCCTTGCTGTGGATATCGTAAAAGCAATCCAGAAGCAGAGGAACTTAAAGCAGGGCAAAGTTGCGATTGTCACGGGAGAGTCTTTGAATAAGAAAGAACTGCCGAATATTATCCAGAAGCTTAAAGGCGGAGCAATTATTGTAGAAAAGGCCGGAAAGCTTAACTCCAGAACGGTGAAAGAACTGAATCATCTGATGGAGAGAAAAACCGGGGAGATGCTGTTTGTTCTGGAAGACCAGAGAAAGCCGCTTGAGAAGGTGCTGACGGCGAATCCGGAATTCAAGAAGAAGTTCACCTCCAAGTTAGAGCTGCCGATTTTCATCAATGATGAGCTGGTAACCTTTGGCCAGACTTATGCAAAAGAGAATGGATATAAGTTGGATGAGATGGGTATTCTGGCACTTTACAGTCGTATTGATGTGATGCAGAGAGAGGACCACGCAGTGTCTGTTGCAGAGGTGAAAGAGATTATGGACGAAGCGATTTCGCATTCTCAGAGGGTAAATGTAAAGCATTTGGCGCGGAGAGTATTTGGCAAAGGTACGGATGATTCGGACAGGATTATTCTTAAGGAAGAAGATTTTAAGATTTAACAGTAACAAAAAAGGAGTTTTGGCGAACCATATTTGCCAAAACTCTTTCTTTTTGCGCTCATGGGGGGTATAATAATATTATCAAAAACAACGCAACAAGAGAGGGTACGAATATGGCGGAAAAGAAAAAGAAAGCGTATGAAATCAGTGAACTTGATCAGTATCTTTTCGGACAAGGCAATCATTATGAAATCTATAAGAAAATGGGTGCGCACAAAGTAAAGAAGGGAAAGAAGGAAGGAGTTTATTTTGCGGTATGGGCACCCCATGCGAAATCGGTGTCAGTCATTGGTGAATTTAATGAGTGGAATATAGAAGCGAATCCGATGGAGCGTCAGGAATCTGTAGGGATTTTCACTTGCTTTGTTCCGGGAGTAAAGGAATACGATATGTACAAATATTGTATCCAGACACATACGGGAGATTATGTATTTAAAGCAGACCCTTTTGCAAATCATGCTGAATTGAGGCCGGGAACTGCATCTAAGGTTGCAGACATCAGCAATTTGAAGTGGACAGACTCTGAATGGATGGAAAAGAGAAAAAAATGGAATCACATGCAGAAGCCAATGTCTGTCTATGAGGCACATATTGGCTCGTGGAAGAAGCATCCGGGACGGGAAGATGAGGGATTTTATACGTATCGTGAATTTGCAAAGGAGATTGCAAAATATGTAAAAGATATGGGATATACGCATATTGAGCTGATTGGTATTGCGGAACATCCATTTGACGGTTCATGGGGGTATCAGGTGACTGGGTACTATGCTCCTACTTCCAGATATGGGACGCCGGAAGATTTTGCCTGGATGGTCAATTATCTTCACCGCAACAAGATTGGTGTTATCCTTGACTGGGTGCCGGCGCATTTTCCGAGAGATGCACACGGGCTGGCTGACTTTGACGGGACTCCTACTTTTGAGTATGCTGACCCGAGAAAGGGAGAACATCCGGACTGGGGAACGAAAGTCTTTGATTTTGGAAAGAATGAAGTGAGAAACTTTTTGATCTCTAATGCGCTCTTCTGGATTGAGCAGTTCCATGTTGACGGACTGCGTGTAGATGCTGTTGCTTCTATATTATATCTGGATTATGGAAGGCAGGATGGGCAGTGGGTAGCGAATAAATATGGCGGCAACCAGAATTTAGAAGCGATTGACTTTTTCAAGCATTTGAATTCTGTTGTTCTTGGCAGGAATCCGGGAGCGATGATGATTGCTGAAGAGTCCACTGCATGGCCGAAAGTGACGGGAGATGTGGAAGATGACGGACTTGGGTTCAGTCTGAAATGGAATATGGGATGGATGCATGATTTTACGGAATATATGAAACTTGACCCATATTTCCGTAAGGATAATCACCATATGATGACTTTTGCTATGAGTTATGCGGGAAGTGAGAAATATATTCTTGTGCTGTCTCATGATGAAGTCGTTCATCTTAAATGTTCCATGCTCAATAAGATGCCCGGGCTTGGCTTTGATAAATATGCGAACCTTAAAGCCGGATATGCGTTTATGATGGGACATGCCGGCAAAAAGCTTTTGTTCATGGGGCAGGAGTTCGCCCAGCTACGTGAGTGGAGTGAGGAGCGAGAGCTTGATTGGTTTCTGCTTGCCGAGGAGGAGCATCAGGCTGTTCAAAACTGGATGAGAGACTTGCTGCATCTGTATAAGAAGAATCCGGCGCTTTACCAGGATGAGCAGATATGGGAAGGCTTCGAATGGATCAATGCGGATGATGCTTACCGCAGTATTTTCAGTTTTGTAAGACATTCTAAGAATAAGAAGAAGAACCTTCTCTTTGTTATCAACTTTACGCCGATGACATGGGAAGACTATCGCGTGGGAGTGCCCAGAAGGAAGCAGTACAAGCTTATCATGAACAGTGATGATGTGAAATACGGCGGAAAAGGCGAGGAGCGTCCGGCGGTTTACAAGGCAGTGAAACAGGAATGCGACGGAAGACCGTTTTCCTTTGCGTACAGATTGCCGCCTTATGGGGTAGCAATATTTGAATATTAAGGCTTGTCCGCGGAGAGTATTTTGCAGGAAACCGCAATTCGGGTCTTGACAAATGTTTTGCTATCAATTAGAATTACGATTAATTGAATGCCTGCTGGCAATGATGGTTGCAAAAAGCAGGTTTGGCGATGAAGAGGGTTAGTAGTTGCAGATGAAGTTTTACAGAGAGAGGATCCTGTGGCTGAGAGATTCTTGTACGGAGTTGCGATGAACCTGCCTTGGAGCCGCTGTATGAAAGTACGGCGTGACACTAGCGTTAATGGTGAAGAAGAGAGAGGACTGCGGATAATATTGCAGTTAACGAGGGTGGTACCGCCGAGATTTTCGGTCCCTTTTGGGGGCCGGGGGATCTCGGCGGTTTTGTGCCTGAGTGAAAGATCAGAATGTTATAAGAGTAAAAGGAGAAGGAAACATGGCAAAGGAAAAAAAGTTGGTAAAAAATATTACACCGCGTGATGAGAATTTTGCGCAGTGGTACACAGATGTTGTGCGAGAAGCAGAGTTATGCGATTATTCAAGTGTTAAGGGATGCCTTAATTATCTGCCGAATGGCTATGCGATCTGGGAGCTGATCCAGGCGGATTTGGACAGACGTTTCAAAGAGACTGGTGTGGAGAATGTATCTCTGCCGCTTTTGATTCCGGAGAGTCTTCTTGAGAAGGAAGCGGATCACGTAGAAGGTTTTGCTCCGGAGGTTGCATGGGTAACCCACGGCGGTATGGAGAGACTTCAGGAGAGACTTTGCATCCGTCCGACATCAGAGACTCTGTTCTGCGATCTTTGGGCGAGAACAGTCAAGTCATACAGAGATCTTCCGAAGGTATGGAATCAGTGGAACAGCGTGCTGCGTTGGGAAAAGACTACCAGACCTTTCCTTCGTTCCAGAGAATTCTTATGGCAGGAGGGACATACGATACATGCCACTTACGAGGAAGCGGAGGCACGTACCATCCAGATGTTCCATGTATATGAGGATTGCTATAAAGAGACGTTAGCGATTCCGTTTGTGTCGGGAAGAAAGGCAGAACATGAGAAGTTTGCCGGTGCACAGGATACTTATACGATTGAGGCGCTGATGCATGACGGCAAGGCCCTGCAGTCTGCTACAAGCCATTTCTTTGGCAGCGGATTCCCGGATGCATTCGGTATTAAATATATTGATAAGAACAACGAACCTCAGAGCGTATACGAGACTTCCTGGGGATGGTCCACAAGAAGCATCGGCGGGCTTATCATGGTTCACGGCGATGACGACGGACTGGTACTGCCGCCGCATGTAGCTCCTGTTGAGTGCCGTGTGATTCCGATCGCACAGCATAAGGAGGGTGTTCTTGACAAGGCGTATGCATTGTTTGAAGAGCTTAAAAAGGCTGGATACAGAGTTAAGATTGATGCCTCTGACAAGAGTCCGGGATGGAAGTTTGCTGAGCAGGAGATTCTTGGGATCCCGACCCGTATTGAGATCGGACCGAAGGACATCGAGAACAACCAGGTTGTAGTTGTGCGCCGTGATAACAGAGAGAAGATTGTTGTTCCGATGAATGAGATTGCAGGCAAGTTAAGGGAGATCTTAGAGACGATCCAGCAGGATATGTACAACCGTGCAAAGGATTTCCTGAATTCACATATTGATACAGCGACAGAGATGGATGAGATGAAAGAGAAGTTCCAGCAGAACAGAGGATTTGTTAAAGCTTGCTGGTGCGGCGATCCGGAATGTGAAGGCGAAGTGAAGTATGTGACAGGCGGTGCGGCGACGAGATGTCTGATTGAAGATGACGAGATGATTTCCGATAAATGTATCTGGTGCGGCAAGCCGGCGAAGCATATGGCATACTGGGGCAAAGCATACTAGGATGGAAGGCTACGACATTCAACTGCCTGAAAAAGTGAATACGATCATTACTTTGCTGCACAATGCAGGATTTGAAGCTTATGCGGTAGGCGGATGTGTGCGTGATTCTATTCTCGGAAGAGAGCCGGAGGATTGGGATATCACTACCTCCGCTATGCCGGAGGAGACGAAGGAGCTGTTTGATAAGACGGTTGATACAGGTATCGAGCATGGGACGGTGACGGTACTTCTTGGCCGGGAAGGATTTGAGGTGACTACCTATCGTGTTGATGGGAAATATGAGGACAGCCGCCACCCGAAAGAAGTGACTTTTACCCGCAGTCTTAGGGAGGATCTGAAACGCCGGGACTTTACGGTCAATGCCATGGCGTACAACGAAAAGGACGGCCTTGTAGATGTCTTTGGCGGCTTAAGTGATCTTAAAAAAGGAAAGATTCGGTGTGTAGGAGATGCAAAGGAAAGATTTTCCGAGGATGCGCTCAGAATATTGAGAGGTATTCGATTTGCTGCACAGTTGGGGTTCTCGATTGACGAGAAGACAAAGGCGGGGATGAAAGAGCTTGCCCCAACTTTGAAAAATATCAGTGTAGAGCGGATTCAGGCAGAGTTGGTGAAGATGTTGGTGTCAAAGCGCCCGGGGCTTTTAAGAGATGCTTATGCACTTGGCATTACAGCGCAGTTTCTGCCGGAGTTTGACCGGCTGATGGGAACGGAGCAGGAGACGCCTCATCATATGTATAATGTAGGGGAGCATACGATCCATGCCATAGAGAATGTCCGGCCGGATAAGATTCTCAGGCTTACTATGCTGCTGCATGATATGGGAAAACCGGCATATAAGACCATGGATGAGAATGGGAGGGCGCACTTTAAAAAGCACGCCCTTGAGAGTGAGAGTATTGCAGAGCAGGTCTTAAGGCGGCTTAAATTCGATAATGACACGCTTCATAAGGTGACACGGCTTGTGCGTTATCATGATTACCGGATGCCCGCCAAGGCTTTAAATGTCCGGCGTGCTATGAATAGGATTGGCGAAGATATCTTTCCTTATTATATGGAGGTGCGCCGTGCGGACGTACTGGCACAAAGCATGTATCAGAGGGAGGAAAAGATACAGAATCTTGACGAGATTGAAGACTTGTATCGGGAAATTGTACAAAAAGGGCAATGCGTGTCCTTAAAGGAGCTGGCGGTAACAGGTAAAGATTTGATTGAGACAGGGATGCAGCCGGGTAAAGAGATTGGTGAGAAGTTAAATGAACTCTTGCTTTTGGTTATTGAGAAGCCGGAGTTTAATACAAAAGAAAAGTTGCTTAAGTACCTGAAAGGACATGAAGCAGACTAAAAAATGGGGCGCAGATGAAAAAAGTCTGCGCCTCGAATCATATTTCTGATTTTTACATCATACTTTAAAAAGAACATGTAATGTAGAGTGCAGGGGATGTCAATATGCAGGAATATGATAGGAACATTTTGGAAAAATATAACATTGACGTAAACAGCACCCGTAAAGTGAGGGGTGCTGTTTTATGCGACACAAGCCGGGGGGTATTTCTCTTAAAGGAAGTGTCAGCGCCGTCAGGCCGCATCCCCGCATTATGCGGATTATATGAACATCTTATGGAGCATGGATTTGAAAGTGTAGACTATATCGAACCGAATGAGGATGGAGAGTATGTAACAGCGTGCGAGGACGGAAAAAAATATATGCTGCGGCGCTGGTTTCGAGGACGGGAGTGTGACTTAAGAAAGCCGACGGAGCTTTTGGAGGCGTCAGGGAATCTGGCGAAGCTTCATATGATCATGCGGGTAAAACTTTCCCATGGTGCGAAGGCAGAGCGGTTAGAAAAGGAGTATGAACGGCATGACAGAGAGCTCAGAAAGGTCCGCAGATTTGTGCGCTCCATGACTTCTAAGGGAGAATTTGAGATTGAGTTCTTAAAACATTTTGATGCTATGTATCAGTGGGCGCAAATTGCAGGGGAGCTTTTGGTGAGGTCTGGGTATGAGCGTCTTTATCAGGGAAGTGCTGCATCAAACTGCCTGATACACGGAGAGTATAATTATCATAATATATTGATGAAGTGCGAGGAGCCGTACGGTGCTTCGCCGGGAATATTGGCAACAACAAATTTTGATAAGTTTAAACAGGATATACAGGTGGAAGATTTGTATTATTTTTTCCGGAAAGTGATGGAAAAGCATGGGTGGAAGGAGCGGCTGGGAGATAATATGCTCAACGCATATTCTGCAATCTGTCCGCTGTCGGATGATGAGACGGAGTATCTGAAAGTGCGCCTTGCTTATCCGGAAAAATTCTGGAAGATTGCTAATTCCTATTATCACTCTAATAAGGCGTGGATCTCTGTGAAAAATGTGGAGAAACTGAATACGGCAATCCGGCAGACAAAGGAGAAAGAACGGTTTATGAAGAATATATTTGCTTTTCATTTGTAAGCGGTTGGTGTATAATAATTTACAGTAATAGCAAGACGAGGAGGTACATATATGGAATATCGCGAGCGGTATGAAGAGTGGATGAGTAATCCATATTTTGATGAGGCAACGAGGGAAGAACTAAAGAAGATTGCAGACGACGATAATGAGATAAAAGAACGTTTTTACAAAGATCTCGAATTTGGTACTGCGGGGCTTAGAGGTATTATCGGTGCGGGAACGAACCGCCTGAATATCTACACAGTCAGAAAGGCGACGCAAGGACTGGCGAATTATATTTCGGCAAAGGATGCGAAGGGGCAGGGAGTGGCAATTGCCTATGATTCCAGACGGATGTCACCGGAATTTGCAGACGAGGCGGCACTGTGTCTTGCGGCAAATGGTATTAAGGCGTATGTATTTGATGCGCTCCGTCCTACCCCCGAACTTTCCTATGCTGTAAGGAAGCTTGGATGCATTGCCGGGATTAATATTACTGCCAGCCATAATCCGCCGGAGTATAATGGTTATAAAGTATATTGGGAGGATGGAGCCCAGATCACACCGCCCCATGACAAAGGGATTATGGATAAAGTAAAGGCAGTGACAGACTATAACACTGTTAAGACGATAGAATTAGATGAGGCCAAAGCGTCCGGGCTTTATCAGGTAATCGGAGCGGATATTGATGACGGATATATTACGGAGTTAAAAACGCAGGTGCTTCATCAGGATGCAATTGACGCGGTGGGCGATGAGATTAAGATTGTATACAGTCCGCTTCATGGGACGGGGAATGTTCCGGCACGGCGCATTTTAAAGGAGCTTGGTTTTAAGAATGTTTATGTTGTGAAAGAACAGGAATTACCCGACGGAGAATTTCCTACAGTTTCTTATCCGAACCCGGAGGCAGAGGAGGCGTTTGAGCTTGGTCTTAAGTTGGCAGAAGAAATTGATGCAGATCTTGTGCTTGCGACGGATCCGGACGCAGACAGGCTTGGCGTACGCGTTAAAGATAAGGACGGAGTATATCATACGTTAACAGGCAATATGTCGGGATGTCTTCTTGCGGATTATGAAATCGGGCAGCGCAAGGAACTTAAGGGACTTCCGGATGACGGATATTTGATCAAGACTATAGTTACTTCTAATATGGCGGATGCTATTGCAAAGGAATACCATGCAGGCCTTATCGAGGTGCTCACAGGATTTAAGTACATTGGACAGCAGATTCTCGGGTTCGAGACATCAGGCAAGGGCAATTATCTGTTTGGATTTGAGGAAAGCTATGGGTGCCTGATCGGAACACATGCAAGAGATAAGGATGCGATTGTTGCGACGATGGCTCTTTGTGAGGTAGCGGCTTATTATAAGACACAGGGCAAGACTTTGTGGGATGCTATGGTGGACATGTATGAGAAGTATGGATATTACAAAGATGATATCCAATCTATTACGCTGAAAGGAATCGAAGGGCTTCAGAAGATCCAAGAGATCCTTGAGACATTAAGAAAGAACCCTCCGACAGAGTTTGGCGGATACAAAGTATTAAAGGCGCGGGATTATCAGGCAGATACGATCAAAGACCTTGAGACAGGTGAGGTTACCGGTACAGGGCTTCCGGCGTCAAATGTGCTCTATTATGATCTGACGGATGATGCATGGCTTTGCGTGAGACCGTCCGGAACGGAACCGAAGGTGAAGTTTTATTATGGAATCAAGGGAGCGTCTCTTAAAGATGCAGATGAGAAGTCCAAATGTCTCGGAGAAAAAGTTCTGGCGATGATAAACACCATGCTTTAAGTTTTTTGGAAAATATATACAAATAGCAAAAACGGCTTAAAATGGGGAAATATCCTTGACAAACAGTGGGAAAGTAGGTATAACTATATCATGGGCGCAAAAAGCATATAGATATGCGGACGCTGAAAAGAAAAGCTGGTATAGTTTTTAGATGATAACAAGAGGAGGAAATTGTCCATGAACAAAACAGAGTTAGTAGCAGCAATTGCGGAGAGTGCAGAATTGTCAAAGAAGGATTCCGAAAAGGCATTAAAGGCTTTTGTTGATGTTGTAACAGAAGAATTAAAAAAGGAGCATAAGGTTCAGTTAGTAGGCTTTGGTACTTTTGAAGTGACAAAGAGAGCAGCGAGAGAAGGAAGAAATCCGCAGACGGGCAAGGTTATGAGCATTGAAGCTTGTAAAGCGCCAAAATTTAAAGCAGGAAAAGCTTTAAAGGATGCTGTGAATGAGTAATTCATGAGGATAAACGGGTAGAGGGTCTTTGGCTCTCTGCCTTTTTAGTTACAGGGAGGGGTAAAATATGAGATTGGACAAATTTTTGAAAGTATCACGCCTGATCAAGAGACGGACAGTGGCGAATGAGGCTTGTGATGCCGGAAGAGTTATAGTGAACGGAAGCGTCGCGAAAGCTTCGGTAAAGGTAAAGACGGGCGATATTATAGAGATCCAGTTCGGGACGAGGGCTGTGAAGGTGGAAGTCCTTGATATCAAGGAGACTACGAAAAAGGAAGAAGCTTCCAGTCTGTTCAAATATCTGTAATAAATACGAACAACCTTTCATATGATTATTAAGAAAGGTTGTGATGTGTATGGAAGACAGGACCACACAAAAAAATCATAAACTGGTTGTAAATAACCGTAAGACGAGTCTGGTGACAGGGGTATTGGATGTATTATCCTTTGATTTGAATGAGATTCTTCTGGAGACGGAGCAGGGGATGATGATGGTGAAGGGAACGGATCTGCATGTGAATCGTCTGAATCTTGAAAAAGGTGAAGTGGATATGTCGGGGAATATTGACAGCATCTCTTATTCGGATGTCCATGCGGGAGTGAAGCAGGGGGAGAACCTGTTTTCTAAGCTTTTCAGGTGACAAATGCCGGAGATCCAAGGTGAATTGATCATATTTCTGGTATCGGTAGTTACCGGTATCATGCTGCGGCTTATTTATCGCAGCATCGGTATTTTCCGTCAGTTAGTAGAGCACAGTCTTATTTTTATCGGAGTTGAGGATCTGATTTTCTGGGTTGGAGCTGCGCTGTATGTGTTTGTGCAAATTTACCATACAAGTGATGGTAGTATTCGATGGTATTTTATACTAGGGCTTGTATTTGGAACGCTATTTTGTGAAGCTGTATTGAGGCGTTTAAAAAAAGGGTGAAAAAAAATCTACGTTAATTTGAGGAGATATTCTTTTTTTAGTGTTGCGAAAATGAGAAAAAGAAGATAAGATAAGGATTAATTAATGAGATGGTTTGAGCCTTTCGGCAAGGGTGAGTATAAATTATGAAAAAGATGGATAGGGAGCGCCGCCAGAGGAACAGCAGGCACAGGAGGCGTATCAGAGGACACAAGAGAAGTGTGCTTATAGTCAGTGTTGTGATCATACTGATGGGCGCTATTGTACTGGTGAACAGTATGACGCTTAAGGCTAAGGAGAAAGCATACAAAGAGCAGGAGATAGAATTGCAGCAGCAGATAAAAGAAGAGAAGCAGAAGGCGAAAGAGATCGATAAGCTGGAAGACTACGTAGGTACGGATGCGTACGTGGAGGATATAGCCAGAGAGAAACTAGGTCTGGTTTACGAAGATGAAACTATATTTAAGGCAAAGTGATGCCGGTACGAAAGATAAGCTTTAGGATATATATCCTAAAGCTATTTTTTATCATCATTGGATAGATTGCAAGGGGAGTAGATCAAGATGGGAGAGATTAAGGAAAAGGGTGCATTTTTAAACCCGTATGTGATACAGATGGATAAATTTGCGGATTCGATGGTGCATCTTTCGAAGACTTTTTTTACATTGGAAGGCTATAAGGGGACCTTTTCCAAAGAGGAGTTCGAGGAGATGTTCGGGAAAGTTACGGACAAGGTGTGTGAGAATTGCGAGCGAAGAGAGTCCTGCCTGCAGGAGAACAGAATCTACACATATCAGATGATGTATGAGATTCTCTGTGCGGTGGAAGATTACGGGGCAGAGCTGAATATAGAGCTGAAAAGAGGACTTCAGAAAAAATGTATTTTTGCGCCGAGATTTCTCAGGGAGACGCTGGAAGTCTATGAGAATGCCAAAAAGATTCTTCTTTGGAATAACAAGATCGTGCAAAACAGGGAAGGATTCGCGGGACAGCTTAACAGCTTTGCAAAGCTCCTCCAATATACGACGCGAGAGCTGGATGCGGGCATTTTTGAGGACGAGCATCTGGAAAAAAAGATAAAAAACCGTCTGAAAAAGATAGGTATCAAAATGCTTTCTTCGGTGTTTTATATCACAGCGCAGGGTAAGTATGAGATACATTTGACGGTGAAAGCCACAAAGGGAATTTGCGTGGCAACGAAGGAGCTTGCCTATGAAGTGGGAGGATGTGTTGGAAGGGTGATGATGCCCCAGCAGGGGGAGCGCCCCATCGTGGGGGCACAGTATTGTACGATAGCTTGTGTTGAGAGCGCCCGCTTTCAGACATTGCAAGGGGTCGCGAAGATCGGCAAAGATTGTGAGCAGACTTCCGGGGATACTTTCCTCATGGTGGATCTGCCAGGGGGGAAAAAGGGGATGGCAATCTCTGACGGTATGGGTTCCGGGGAGGAGGCATGTAGGGAGAGTACGATGGTAGTAGAAATGCTGGAAGAGCTTTTGGAGGCGGGATTTCCGGCAAAGATGGCGATTGAGATCATGAACACCGCACTGGTCATTGGAAGAGAGGATGTCAGGTTTTCTACAATCGATGTCTGTTTGTTTGATCTGTATACGGGGTGCTGCGAATTCGTAAAGGCTGGGGCATCTACTACATTTATTAAAAGGGCGGACAGTGTGGAAAGGATAGCTTCTGCAACTCTTCCCATCGGAGTGATCAAGGATATGGAGATTGAAGCTGTAGAAAAGAAGCTTTCGTCAGGCGACTTTGTTATTATGGTGACGGATGGGGTTATGGACGCGCTTCCGGCGAAGGAGCAGGATACTTTGATGGCAGAATTTATCAGGGAGGCGAATACGGTGAATCCCAAGGAACTGGCGCACTGTCTGTTAGGGAAAGTGTTGGAATGGAGCGGAGAGAAGCCCACAGACGATATGACGATCATGGCGGTTGGATTGTGGAAATTATAATTACTTGCATTTTGGACAGAAATTTTATATATTCTCATCTTTGACAGTTGATTAGAGATACAGGTGCCACAATCCATGAAAATACAAGGACTGTGGCACCTTGAGCTACATGTATGAAATATAGTAATATTTTATCTTCGTTTACTTTTTTTCTGAATT
>Ga0209694_1000352_pt1 | contig 80581 bp, 74 predicted proteins | sample GluameincwithD2O_FD_187499 | JGI IMG/M metagenome (GOLD analysis project Ga0209694, IMG submission 187499) | Mouse cecum microbial communities from Vienna, Austria - Glucosamine amended microcosms incubated with D2O (SPAdes) (version 2) | ecosystem: Host-associated > Mammals > Digestive system >... | reverse complement strand
GGTAAGAATAATAGGTAAACTAAGTATGTAGAAAGCGCGTCCGAACGCCGTAAGACCGGGGTGCAAGTCCCCGCTGCTCCACCACACGAGACGTATACGCACACTTTAAAGTGTGCGTATTTGTTTTAAGTTGCTTAAATTAAACGGGTATACGCTCGTGCACGGTTGTAAATTAAAGGCGTATTTTATATAAATTCAAATCGGTTGGCTATAAGTTTAAAAAAAACGCAAACTAAAAAAGATAAATATGGTTGCGTTCAAAGTAGTATCCGACTTGTTCGATTTAATAGTCAATTATCTTATTCTCTTTGTCGAGTTAATCGGCATAGGAATTTTGCTGTATGCGGTTATTTCCGCTGTAATCGGGCTTATCAGGCGTCAGCCGCACACAAGATTGAAGTTGGCGGAGGGCATAGCTCTATCGCTGGAATTCAAGATGGGCGGCGAGTTGTTGCGTACGGTAGTCGTGCGGGAGTGGAAGGAGCTTTTAATTCTCGGCGCAATAATTTTAATGCGCGCGGCGCTTACCTTTTTAATTCAGTGGGAAATTAAAATAGAGCGCAAAAACGGCAGTCTATCCGACGAGCAGTTGCACGACATAAAAACTCCGCTTACGCAGGACGTAAAAATAAATAGAAAGGGCGAAAAGCTGGGCGGTATAAAGCAAGATATACCGCAAGATGGTCGGGATACGGATAATCAAGGTCTATAATTTAAGTATTTAAACCGTTTGGTTTTACTGTGTATTTCATAGCGATTAAAGCAATGACAAAAAGATTGTCGTTGCTTTTTTATTGCGTTTATGCTATAATGAACTTACGGTAAAAAGTAATTTAGCGTTGCAAAAAGGAGAATAATAATGAAAGATAATGAAATGACTTTTGAAGAAAAATTGAACGTAATGGAGAAATTCGGGTTGCAAAAAAAATGGGCGGAGTGGGAATTGAAACAGGAAAACGAATATTTTGCCGTTCTTCCTTCTTTCCGCTTTTTGAAGCCGATTAGCGACCACCTTGAATTTCATAGGGGCGGTTTTGCGAATATGATAAAAAAATACATAAAGCAAGGCGTCCTTGACGAAAGGTTTCCCGAAGTATCCGCGCTGATAAAAGAAGGTGCTTCGATAGAAAGCATAGAAAAATTTGCATTTGAAAGAGTTCAGGAAGCCGTCGAGTGCATTTTATATCAACTCGGCGACCAAGAGTCTGCTGAATGCGCAGACGTTTTCGACGAAATAGATTGTTCAAAAATAAAAAAGATGCGCCTTATGGAAATAAATGACGACGGAACGCCGACGGGGCGGCGCGCTATCGAGCTTCACGGAAAAATTCCGTTTTCCGATATGGAAGATTGACGATTGATGTTTAATTCAAAATCGAACGACAAGGAGTAAATATTATGACGGACGAGCAGATTGCAAAGCAATTGTTAAATCAGTACAAAAAAGACGACGCGGGGAGTTCGTTGACGCCGGAAGTTGTAGCCCAATTTAACGCATTATTCCGTGAGGCGGTTGTTGACTTTTTCCCGAAATTCGTTGAAAAGCATAAGGGGCAAACAATATACGGCATTTCTTTTGAAATAGGCAATCTCGTACAGTTCGTATACGAAGAGGACTTTGAAGCGTATCTGTATTTCAACACGGAAGAAGAATACCGCAAACAAATCAAAGACTGCGCGGAAGATGAAAAATTGTACTACCGTTTCGAGCCGTATGCCGAGTGGGACGTCGTTCCCGCAGACACGAAAGCATTCAAAAAGCTGCAAAAATTTTTAATGCAGAACAGTCTTTACTATTGCACCGTGTATTATCACTACGACCATTTGTTAAGTAAGGAAGCTGTCGATTGGTTTGAAGAAAACAGCGAGGACTTCGAGGAAAACTTCGATAGCGAGCGCGCTATGTTCCGTACTTTAATGGCTGGCGTTTTATGCAGCTTACGACAGGAAGGCTTTTGGAAAGAACAAGGGCTTGAAAAGCTGTATGTAATTCCTTTTGAGGGCGAAGACGAATTGCCTTTTGAAGAAAAGATAGCAACGTATCTTCAAATGGATTTCGGTTCTCACGCCGGCGAAACGGATTATTTGGAGTACATAAAATCGTTGTCGGCAGACGGGGATTAAACCGCACGATTTCTATTAAATGAATTTCAATTCGCAGCAATTTGGCATTTAAAGACTATGCGGCTGAAAACTCGTTATCGTAAAAAGAAAGAATAGCGGGAACGTAAATTCGGAAAAATTATGACTAAAACGCAGTTGGAAAATTTGATTGAAAGAATGAATACCCCGCCTGAACCCGAAATCAAGGTTAGTTGGGAAAAGGAGTCTTGGAAAGCAAGGCGTGAAGCGGAAAAATTAAGCGGTACTGCATTATTGCCTGTATTGGAACAGATTATCGACGAACACCGCGGCGAAAGCGACGGGGAACGTGAATTGCGTAGAGACGCTCGGTTTATATATGCAAAAATATTAAGTAATAATTTTGACGAAAAAGGTTTTTTGTTTTTATTAAACGAACTTTTTACCGAAACCGATTATTGGACTATCGGTAGTATATTAACAAGTATTTGGTTTTTGGATATTCCGCAGGATACAAAGCTATCGCCGCTTTTGAACTTTGCCGAAACTGCGAACCGCGAAAATTTGCGAATGATTCTCAATATTTTAAGCGAATATAAGAACAAAGGAAACAAAGATGCGATTTCAGCTTATCCCGGATTATACAAAAAAGTTCTCGGCAAGTCCGTACCGCTGAAACAAGCCGTAATAGATATTTTACAAAGTCACGGCATTAAATCTAAGGCGGATTTGGATAAACAAACAGATGAAGATGGCGCGGCTTTGTACGAAGATTTGAAAGCCGGCGTATTGGAAGAATATAATATTACTTATAAAAAGTTGGTTTCTTTGTTAAATAAATTGGTCAAATAAGGAGCGTAAAATGGAAACATATGAAATAACGCTTGATGCCAAACAGTATGACCTGTTAAAGAGTATGCTCAATTGCGACGGAAAGGCGGACTTAATAAGAAAAATACCAATCAACGGGAAAGAGTTGTTTTATAATGTGCTTCACGAAATATATTCGCCCGTAACAGACGGTTGGAGTACGCGTGAAATCGTGTTAAAAGAGTCTGCCGATGCTCTAAATCTGATAAGATTTATGACGAAACAGATATTTCCGAACGATGAAAACTATTTTGTACGGCAAATAGGAAGAAAATGGAAGAATTTTCGTTTGGAAAAAGATTTCGCGCTTATAATATATAAAAATTGAACAAGTCTTATAAACAGTAATTTATAAACTGAAAACAAAATGTGGAATGATTATGAAAAGCTCTAATATTGAAACTATCAAATTGAACAGTAAAATACTCAATAAAGAAATGGGAGTAAATATCTTTCTTCCAAGCACTTATTCTGAAAAAGGTGAGTCTTTACCTGTACTTTATTTTCTGCACGGAAGAAGTGGAAATGAAAATATTATGTTTGATTTGCAACTTAATGTCAAAGCGAACGATATGTTTTTAAATAAATTGCAGCCTATGATTATCGTTTGCCCGAGAATAGAAAACAGCAGAGGAATTAATTCAGCTTTGAATAGTGGCACAATAGAAAGTCCAAACAATAGTGGTATTACAATTAATGTCGGAAGATATGAAGATTATTTTGTTGAAGAGATTATTCCATATATAGATGAACACTATAATACAATCAAATCAAATTACGGAAGATATATCGGTGGTATTTCTGGCGGTGGATATGCCGCATTACATATTGCTTTCAGACATCAAAATTTATTCTGTAAAGTCGGCGGACATATGCCTGCAATAGAATTAAATTTAGAAGAAGATGACATTCCTTTCTTTAAAGATATTTCTGTATGGGAAAAATATAATCCAATCTCCATTGCCCAAAACTGTAATATATCCAAAGAATTGAAAGTTTATCTTGATGCGGGAAATCAAGATGAAGGGCATTTTTACGAGGGGTGCAAAATATTGCAGAATGTTTTGGAAAACAAAGGAGTTAATTCACAATTTCATTTGTTTGAAGGACACCATAATTTAGCATATGCTTTATCCAATATTGAAAAGTATTTAGAATTTTACGCAACATAAATTTAAAAAAAAGTATAATTTAAAGAATAAAATAATAGAGTTATAAATTTCAATTTAACGGAGAATATAAATGGTAATACGCAACCTTAAATTAGAAGATTTTGACGACGTGAATAATCTTTTTATGCAGTTGCACAACTCGGAAACGGAACAGCGTCCTGATTTGTTTAGAAAAATAGAAAAACCGACTACGCCAAAGGCGTGGGACTTTGAAGCGTCGTTATCCGACAACAATAAGATAATGATTGGAGCCGAAGTTGACGATAAAATTGTCGGTTTCGCAATTGTACAAATCAGACAGCCTACGTATAAAGTACAAGCTCCGCGCACTTATGCATATTTTGAAAATATTGTTGTGGATGCCAATTATCGTCGAAGAGGCATTGGAACTGCCGTTTACCAAGAATGTAACAGACGCGCCAAAGAACAAGGGGCAACGTCTGCGGAATTGAAAGTGTGGAACTTCAATACAGGGGCAATAAAATTTTATCAGTCGTTGGGTATGTCAGTGCAAAGTTTAACTATGGAGAAAGCATTATAAATTCCAATTTATCGTTTATACAAAAAAAGCATAGCGCGCTATACTTCGCAAGCGAAGGGGTGCGCTAATTGTTTGTCCGTGTAAAATCTTTATGACAGATACGCGTTCAAGCTTTTTTAATTTTTGATTTATCGCGTCCGCCCTTTACAATTATTATTGAATAAGTTATAATAAGTTAAAGTTTTTCAAGAGGTGGTATATGGAAGATAAGAAAAAGCTTATCGACGATATTATGGAGAGCGCCGAGGGCGACGCCAAAGCGGAAAAGATTTGCGCCGAAGCCAACCGTTTTTACGCGGAAAGTAAATACGGGCAGGCAATCGAACTGTGGAAGCAGGCGGCGGAAATGGGCAATGCGCAAGCTTTGTATATGCTTGGTTACTGCTATAACTATGATTTGGGATTAGATAAGGAGTACGACAAGCAGGAAAGGGGCGTTATTGCGTGCGGATACTTTATAAAAGCCGCCGAGCTCGGACACGCGGACGCGCAATGTTTTGTCGCCCTGTGCTACAACTACGGCATAGGCGTTGAAAAGGATATAGATAAAATGCTCTATTGGCTCAATAAATCCGTTGAGCAGAATTGCGCTATGGCAATGAACAATTTTGCGTATTTCTACGAGAACGGTATAAGCGTAAACAACGGAGAAGTAAATTACGAGGAAGCGTTTAATTGGTATAAAAGGTCGGCGGCTCTGGGCAATGCAAACGGTCAGCTCGGCGTTGGCAAATGCTACTATTACGGGCGCGGAACAGACGTGGACAAGGAAGAAGCCGTAAGGTGGTTGAATCTTGCCGCCGAACAGGGGCTTGCCGAAGCTCTATTTCTTATGGGCACGTGCTACAACGACGGCGAGGGCGTTGAAGAAAACGACGTAAAGGCGTTCAACTATTATAAGAGAGCGGCTAAACTCAATCACGCTAAGGCACAATGTTATTTAGGATACTGTTATGAATACGGCGATGGCGTTGCGCGCAATATGCGCGAGGCAATCGATTGGTACGAAAAATCCGCCGCGAATAATTATTTTCAGGCGTACTGTAACCTTGGTTGCTGTTACGAGAACGGCAACGGTGTAAAGAAGAATATGCGCACGGCGATAGAGATGTATAAAAAGGGCGCCGAGCTGGGAAGCACTATGGCGGAGTACAATCTCGGAAACGTGTACGCATTCGGCAAGGGTGTAGCCGTAGACAACGAGCTTGCAGTGGAGTACTACTCGAAAGCTGCGGAGAGCGGTATGGCGGAAGCGCAGTACAATCTCGCCCAGCACCTTATTAAGGGATTGGGCGTGGAAAAAAACGAGGAAGCGGCGGCGTATTGGTTTTTGCAGGCGGCAAAGCAGGGGGACGCGGACGCACAGTACAAGATAGGCGTTTGCTACCTTGACGGTACGGGAGTGGAAGAGGATTGCGAGAAGGCGTTCAGGTGGTTCTACAATGCCGCCGTTCAGGGCGACAGCGACTCGCAGTTTGTTCTCGGAACGTGTTACGAGGACGGTATAGGCGTTGAAGCCGACCTGACGGAAGCGAGAGAGTGGTACGGGCGCGCCGCCGAGCAGGGGCACAGAGAAGCCAAAAAGGCGTTGAAAAAGCTTAGATAACAATGGATAAAATCAATAATCTGATTGACGAAATCATAGACGGGTATAGCCGGAGCGAAGGGGAAGAGCGTGCAGACGCCGAAGTTGAGGAAACAGAAGGCGGGGAAAGCTCCGCGGAAGAGCTGTTGGAAGCTGCCGAGGAACTGTACGCACAGGACAGAATAGACGAGGCGGTGGATATCTGGAAGAGGTTGGCGGAAAAGGGCGTAATCTTCGCGCAGTACCGCCTCGGCGTTTGCTATTACGACGGCGAGGGTGTGGCGCGCGACTACGGCATTGCGGCGCAGTTGTTTGAAAAATCGGCTAAGCAGGGTTACGCTCCCGCCTTATACAACCTTGGCGTATGTTACAGGACGGGCAAAGGAGTTGAGCAAAACTACGGCGAAGCCGCGGTGTGGTTTAAAGCGGCGGCGGAAGCGGGCGACGCGTGCGGGCAGTTTTCCTACGCTATGTGCCTTGCCGACGGCGTGGGCGTTGAAGAGGACAACGGTCGGGCAATCGAATTGGTTGCTCTTTCGGCGGAGCGAGACTATGCACCCGCCAAGTGCTATTTGGGCGAGAGTTATCTCAACGGCGACGGCGTGGAAGAGGATAAGGCGCGCGGTGTAAAACTCCTGGATGAGGCGGCGCAGGACGGCTACGTTCCCGCTATGCACGCGCTTGCCGAGTGTTATGAGAAAGGCAACGGAGTAGCCGCAGACCTTGCCTCCGCGTTGCGGTTGTATTCCTCCGCGGCGGAAGAAGAATATGCGCCGTCGCAGTATTCGCTTGCAATGCTTTACGACAACGGAAACGGTGTTGAAAGGGACTACGCCAAAGCCGTGGAGTTGTATAAGCAGTCCGCCGAACAGGGGTATCCTGCGGCGCAAAACGCTTACGGCTGGTGTTTTATAGTCGGCAAGGTAGTAAAGAAAGACGTTTACGAAGCGGTAAGATGGTTCAGGCGCGCCGCCGAGCAGGGGGATATGCGCGCGCAGTACAACTTGGCAATGTGCTACGAAGAGGGACGCGGCGTTGTGTGCAATACCGAAAAGGCTTTTATTTGGCATATGAGGGCGGCTAAGCAGGGCGACGACAGGGCGCAATTGCACGTCGGTTGGAGTTATCAGGTAGGCAACGGCGTAAAAATAAATAAAAAGGAAGCCTTTAATTGGTTGTACCTTTCGGCAATGCAGGGCAACGCGCAGGCGCAGAGCGACGTTGGTTACTGCTATTTTAACGGCATAGGCGTAAAGAAAAGCAGGCGGGAAGCCTACAAGTGGTATCTGCACGCGGCGGAAAACGACAGCCCTATGGGCGCGTACAACTTAGCCGGCTGTTACAGGCACGGGCAAGGCGTCGCGCGGGACGGGGCTAAGGCGTTGGAGTGGTATAAACGCTCCGCGGAACTTGGTCATAACGACGCGATGGTTTGCATTGCCTATATGTTCGAGCGCGGAGAGGGCGTTAAAAAGGACTTGGCGGAAGCGGTTAAATGGTACAAAGCCGCTCTGGACGGCGGAGAGGAAGCGGCGGAATATTATCTCAGCAAAAAGAAGTTTGCAAAGTATCTTTAAAAGTTATTAAAGCCGCGGAGGTAACAGCCGCGGCGATTTTTTTCATATTATGAGTAGTATGAAAATTATCGATTATAACAGGCGGGCGGCGGTGGCGTACGCAAGGCGCTGGGCTTTTGCCCGCAATCCCAAGTATTACAATTTCGACAAGCTGGGCGGCGACTGCACAAACTTCGCTTCGCAGTGTATTTACGCCGGCGCGGGGGTAATGAATTATACTCCCGTATACGGCTGGTTTTACATAACGGCTAACAACCGCACGGCAAGCTGGACGGGCGTGGAGTACCTCTATAACTTTCTTGTGGGCAACAAGGACGGAGCTGGACCGTTTGCCGAAGAGGTGGACGCATCTCAGATACGTATCGGCGACATAATACAGCTTGGCAGGGCAAACGGCGATTTTTACCATTCGCCCGTGGTCGTCGGCTTCCGCGGCGGTCAGCCGCTTATTGCCGCGCACACTTACGACGCGTATAACCGCCCGATAAATTCGTATACTTACGAGAGGATAAGGTATATCCATATTCTCGGCGTTCGCGCGGGGGAGGAGTAAAGGCGCCCGCTCTTGACAGGGCTGTGCGGTTATGGTACAATAAGATATATGAAAATATGCGTATTCGGCGCGGCAAGCGCGCACATTGACAAAATTTATATAGACACGGTTGAAGAATTGGGGCGTAAAATGGCGGAGCGCGGTCATTCGTTGGTATTCGGCGCGGGCGGCACGGGGCTTATGGGCGCGGCGGCGCGCGGCGTTAAAAGCGGCGGAGGTTACGTTCACGGCGTAGTTCCGTCGTTCTTCAAAAACGACGGCGTGGAGCAACTTTTCGACGCGTGCGACAAAATGACTTACACGCAGACTATGCGCGAGAGAAAGGCGATAATGGAGGACGAAGCCGACGCGTTTATAATTACGCCCGGCGGCGTGGGAACGTTTGAGGAGCTGTTCGAGGTGGTAACTTTAAAGCAGCTCAACCGCCACAACAAAGCTATTGTATTTTTGGATATAGACGGCTATTATACGCAGTTGGAGGCGTTTATGCGCACTGCGTGCGAAAGGCGTTTCGTAACCGAAAGCTGTTTAAAGCTGTACGCCGTGGAAACGACGGCGGACGGCGTTTTGGACTATCTTGAAAATTACGTGCCCGAAAACATTTCGTTTAAGCGCACAAAGTTGGGCGAATGATATGTTTTGCATAACCTTTGTCTGTCTTGGCAATATTTGCCGTTCTCCTATGGCGGAAGCCGTCTTTTCGCGGCTTGTCGAAGAGCGTGGCGTGGCGCAGTCGTTTAAGGTGAATTCGTTCGCCACTTCCGACTGCGAGGAGGGCAACGCCGTTTATCCGCCCGTACAAAAGGTGTTAAGGGAAAACGGCTATAATTTCAGCCACAGGGCTAAAAAGATTTCGCTTTCCGACGTAAAGAACGCCGACTATATTCTGGTTATGGACGGTATGAATTATGCTGACCTAACGCGGATGACGGGCGGCGGTTATGCGGATAAGATTTTAAAGCTGGGCGATTTTCTGCCCGTTAAATCGGATATTGACGACCCTTGGTACACGCGCGACTTCAACCGCACGTACCGCGAAATAGACGTTGCCTGCCGCGCGTTTTTAAACTTTTTGTTAGACAAACATTCTCAGGCTTTCGACTACGAAAAACGACATTGAAATAACGCGATAAGCGCGGCGCGGGAATTTCCCGCGCCGCGCCTGAATTTGTTTTTAATTTTACTTTTTGTCCTGTTTCTGTTTGCTTTTAAACCAGCCGAATTTAGAGGCGGAGGGCTGTTTTTCCGAGTTTTTATCCCTCGATTTACCAAGGAAGAAGAGGGCGAGCGTGCCGGGACCTGCGTGCGAACCCGTGCAGATATCGTAATAATTCATAACGATATCCTTTGCGCCCAACTCTCTCAATTTATCGGCGAGCTCGTTTGCTTCGTCAAGACAGTCGGCGTGGGATATGGCTATAATCTGATTTTCGGGGTCGATTACGTTTTCTTTAAAGAGCTGAATCAGTTTGGCGATTGATTTCTTTCTGCCGCGCTCGTTGCAGGTTACCGAAAGTTTGCCGTTCTCGTCGCCGCGCAATACGGGCTTGATGTTGAGTATCGTACCCGCAATGGCAACCACCGCGGAAATTCTTCCTCCGCGCTTTAAATATTTAAGCGAGTCTACGGTAAAAATGCCGTGCAGGTTGAGTTTGTTGTTTTCTATCCATTGGTGGCAGGCTTCCAAACTTTCGCCCATATCGCCCAGCTTAGCCGCGTACAGCGCGCACAGACCTTCGCCCAGCGCCGCGTTAAAACTGTCGGCAACAAGCATTTTCCTTTCGGGGAAAAGCTCTTTAAGTTGCTTTGCCGCCATAACCGCCTGATTGTACGTGCCGCTTATGTTGGAAGAAATGGTAACGAACAGCACGTCGCGCCCCGCCTGCATAGAGGGGGTAACGGCGGCGATTATTTTTTCCGCGTTTACAAGCGTAGTCTTGGTTTCGCTGCCCGCGCGCATAGCGTCGTAATATTTTTTTGCCGTTTCTTCGAAGGGCACGCCCTCTTCGTAACACTCCATATCCACGCCGTCAATCGAGCAGGTGTAGGAAACGACGCCTATGCCGTTTTCCTTAATCATCTCTGCGGTAAGGTTAGCCGCAGAATCCGCATATATGTCAAAGCTTCTCATTTTATCCTCCAAATCAGTCGCCTCCTTGGTTTGTTTAAGGCAAAACGCCGCAGATTTTAATGCCGATGCGACGTTAAGGTTCAAAATTTTTTCAATAAATATTATAAACAATCGATTTGCGTTTTACAACACCTTGCGCCCGTTTTTCCGTCTACACTTTTATTTGTCTTGTAAACGGAGCGTTTTTACGACTCTACCGCAAAAAAATCACACTCTACCGACGGTAGAGTTGCTAAAAATAATTGCAAAATGCCGTTTCGGGTGGTATAATTTCCGTATGAGCGATTTAAAGGAAATCATCGCGGCTAATTTAACGCGTTTAAGGCAGGAAGTGGGGCTGACGCAATTGCAACTTGCCGATATGCTCAACTACTCCGATAAGGCGGTCTCTAAGTGGGAAAGGGGAGAATCCATTCCCGATTTGAGGGTGCTTATCCAGCTTGCGGAAATTTATCATATAACTCTCGACGACATAGTAAGGGAACAGCCCGAAAAGGTTGTAAAGCCCAAGCTTAACCTTGCCAAAAGAAGGCTTTTAATCTCTCTTTTGTCGGCGGGCTTGGTATGGGTTGTGGCGACGGGCGTGTTTATGATACTGTATTATATCTCCGCCGTTAAGGATTACGCCTATCTCACTTACGTGATAGCGCCGTTTATCTCGGCGGTGGTGCTGCTTGTCTTTGCCTGTATTTGGGGCAGGCGCATTACTATGACGCTGGCGGCTTCCGCCGTCATATGGACAATCGCTCTGATAGTCCACGCGTTTTTGTCGGTGTTTGCAAAGGGCGTTCCCATATGGCCCTTTTACGTTGTCGCCGCGGGCGTGCAGGTGCTTGTAATCGGCTGGTTTGTCTTGCGCAAGCTGTATAAACCCACCCGCACAAACAATAAAGTCAAATAATTTTTACTTGGTATTATACGGAGAGATATGGAAGAAACGTCGGTTGAAATTCGGGATGCAGAGGTTGCCGACAACCCCGCCCAAACGGTTAAAATCGATTACGAAAGGGTTTTGGAACTCGCGCTGGAAGTCGGCGTGGGAATTTTGTCCTGCGGCGGCTCGGTTTCCCGCGTGGAAACGGCGGTGGACAGGATATGTCTTGCCTACGGGGCGGAGGAAACAAACGTCGCCGCGTTCCCCTCTATGGTAATAGCGGGCTTCCGCACGGCGGACGGGCACGAGTATTCCTTTATGAAGAGGGTATATTCAACTTCGCAAAACCTTGCGTTGCTTGAAAAATTCAACCAGCTTTCGCGCGACGTCTGCAACAGTAAGTGCTTGCCCGAAGAGGGGTTGAAGAAGTGCTATGAATTAGCGCACAACAAGCCGCGCAACAAGTGGCTCACGATAGTCGGCTCGGCTTCGGTTGCAGGTATTTACTCGATATTTTTCGGCGGCACCGTCGCCGACGTGTTGCCCGCATTTTTAATTGCGTTTGCAATGGCGGGCGTAAGCGAGTTGCTTTCCGTGCGGTCGTTAAACGCATATGCGACTACGTTTATTTTATCGCTTATGGGCGGAATACTCAGCGTGTCGTTGTGCAAACTTTTAAATCTTATCGGGCTTCCCTGTCAGGGCGCGTACGTAATGATAGGTACGATAATGATACTTATTCCCGGTCTGCTAACCACCAACGCCGTGCGCGATATGTTTACGGGCGATTTGATGAGCGGAACTTTTCAGCTTTTAAACGGAATATTGCTGTCGGTAGTCATAGCCGCAGGCTACGGCGTATCGATACTCGCCCTCAGCCCCATCGCCAAATTTATGCAATTGTCGCCTTATATAGGTTGGTATAACGTTTCACAGGCGGACGAGGCTTGGTTTAAAGCCCTTATGCTTATGATATCGGGAGCTTTGGGCTCGGTGGCGGTTTGCCTGTTCTTTAACTTGAATATAAGGCGTATCGGTTGGGCGTTTTTGGCAAGCCTTTTGACTTTGGGCGTATACGTTGGAATGCTTGTGGCTTTCGATTACAATAACAGCTACGTGTTTTTGATGGTGTTGATTCCCACGCTGTTCGCCGCCGTTTTGTCGGAAATAATGGCGCGGAAAATTAAAATTCCCGCAACCATTATTTTAGTGCCCGCTATCATTGCGCTTGTGCCCGGCAGCTCGCTGTACTATACGATGGAAGCCATTGTTTCGCCTATGATGGCAACCAAGACCGCAATGGAATGGGGAATAATATGCCTTTTAACTCTTTTGGGCATTGCGGTTGGTATATGTACGGCTACGGTACTGTTCAGGCTGATTGCGCCCGTCAAATTAAAATTTTACGTAAAGAACAAACTCGCGCATATGCGCAAAGCTAAAAAATATCAGCAAATAAAGAACGAAGATATAGAGAAGGAAGACTCAAATGGACTTTAAAAAACTTGCGGAAACGCTTATTCCCGATAAAGATTTGTTGCCGTTGGAGGAGTACGAAAGGCTTTACCCCGAGCGCTCTCTGGAAAAGGGGGCGGAAGTTACCCGCCTTGCGCCGTCGCCCACGGGCTTTATTCATCTGGGCAACCTTTACAGCGCGCTTGCGGACGAGCGCGCGGCGCACACTACGGGCGGCGTTTTCTATCTGCGTATAGAGGACACCGATTTGAAGAGAAAGGTGGACGGCGCGGTTGAAAGCGTTATACGCTCGCTCGATTACTTTGGAATCAACTTTGACGAGGGGGCGGAAATTTCTTCGCCGCTGAATAAATACGGACCTTACTATCAGCGGGCGCGCGCCTCCGTTTACCGCGCTTTCGCCAAAGATTTAATTGCCCGCGGGCTGGCGTATCCCTGCTTCTGCACGGAGGACGAGCTGAACGCCGTGAGGGAAGAGCAGACCAACGAAAAGAAGATTACGGGTTACTACGGCGCGTACGCAAAGTGCCGCAATCTCTCGGAAGATGAAGTTTACGCTAATTTAAAGGCGGGTAAGCCCTTTGTAATAAGGCTTAAATCGCAGGGCGACCCCTCGCGCAAAATAATTTTCCGCGACGCCATTAAGGGGGAAGTAACCGTAACCGAAAACGACCAGGACGTGGTAATTTTAAAGTCGGACGGCATACCCACCTATCACTTTGCCCACGCAATCGACGACCATTTTATGCGCACCACGCTTGTAATACGCGGCGAGGAGTGGCTGTCGAGTTTGCCCATTCATTTGGAACTGTTTTCCGTACTCGGCTTTAAACTGCCCAAATACGGGCACACCTGTTCGCTTATGAAGGTGGACGGCGGGGTTAAGCGCAAGCTTTCTAAGAGAAAAGACCCCGAACTATCCCTTGACTATTACAGAAAATCGGGCTATTACCCCAAGGCGGTCGTAAAATATCTTATGACCATTTTAAACTCCAATTTCGAGGAGTGGGAAAGGAAAAACCCGCAGACCGATTACAGAGAATTTAAGTTTTCCATATCCAAAATGGGCAAGAGCGGCGCGCTGTTCGACATAGACAAGTTGAACGATATCTCCAAAGAGGAGCTTTCCAAACTGACCGCCGAAGAAACGTATGAGTTTTTATACGGCTGGGTAAAAGAGTTCGGAACGGAAGCCGACGGGAAACATTTTGCCGACAAAGAGTATATAATATCTATATTGAATTTGATTTGCGGAATAGGCGGAAAGAAGAGAAGAAAGGACATAGTACGCGCCGAAACGGGCGTAAGTATGCTCGACTATTTCTTCGACGATACCTTTTCTCCCGAATATTCGTACCGCTTCGACGGCGGCACGGTAAACGCCGTGTTGGATAAATTTGCGGCGGCGTACGACGAAAACGACGATAATTCCGTATGGTTTACAAAAGTTAAGGCGGTTGCCGCGCAGACGGGTTTTGCCGCGGAAATGAGCGACTATAAAGCCAATCCCGCGGGTTACAGGGGCAGTGTTGCGGACGTTGCCGAAATTTTGAGAATTGCCGTAACGGGTATGCCGAACTCACCGGATTTGTGCACGGTTATGAAGATTATAGGCAAAGAGCGCACCTTAAAAAGACTTGCGGCGGGCAGGGTTTAAATTTAAAAAACAAAGCGCGCGCTTTGCGTTTTCCACAGTTTTGGTTTTGCGCGCGTTTAAGTTTATGCGTTAGCCGAAATGACGGGCTCAGCCGTAAGCATAGGCTGAGGCGCAGGGCTTGAAAAGCTTGTGTTTTATAATTGAAAATTGTGTGAATTAACAGTTTGAACCGTCCGTTGGCATTGACTTTTTGCTCGGACGGTTATAACATAATAGTATATTAAATAGTGAAGGTTGTGAAAAAATGTTGGAATTACACGACATAAAAAAGGACTATGCCGTCGCGGGCGAAACCGTTCAGGCTTTAAAGGGCATAAGTTTAAAATTCAGGAAGAGCGAGTTTGTTTCCATACTCGGTCCTTCGGGTTGCGGCAAAACGACTTTGCTCAACATTATAGGCGGCTTGGATAAGTATACTTCCGGCGACCTGATAATAGAGGGCAGAAGCACCAAGCAGTACGGCGACAGGGATTGGGATACGTACCGTAACCACTCCATAGGCTTCATATTCCAGAGCTATCATTTAATTCCGCATCAGACAATTTTACAGAACGTAGAACTTGCGCTTATGATTTCCGGCGTGTCCAAACAGGAGCGCCGCCAGCGCGCGATAGACGCGTTGGAAAAGGTGGGGTTAAAGGATAAAATCAACAACCGCCCCAACCAGCTTTCGGGCGGTCAGGCGCAGAGGGTTGCAATTGCCCGCGCGCTCATCAACGACCCCGAAATAGTCCTTGCGGACGAGCCGACGGGCGCGCTCGACTCGGTAACCAGCGTGCAGATAATGGAACTTTTGAAAGACATTTCGAAGGACCGTTTAATCATAATGGTAACCCACAACCCCGAACTTGCCGAGCAGTATTCAACGCGAATAGTAAAGCTTTTGGACGGCGTTGTGGTAGACGACTCTATGCCGTATGCGGGCGACGGAGCACAGCCCGCGCAGACGGCGGAAACGGCGCCTGCCAAGGAGGATAATGGCGAGGCGATAGAGGCGCAATCAGGCGGCGACGGCGGCGAAGATAACGGCAAAACCAACAAGGGCAAGAAGAAAAAGACCTCTATGTCCGTGGGTATGGCTATGTCGCTCAGCTGTAAAAACCTGCTTTCCAAATCGAAGCGCACGGCAATGGTATCCGTAGCCGGCTCTATCGGCATTATAGGCGTGTCGCTTGTGCTCGCAATATCTTCGGGCGTGCAGGGATACATACACTCTATGGAGGACGATATGCTTTCGGGCAACCCCGTGGCAATAACCCGCTCGGCAATCGACTTTACCTCGCTTATGGATATGTCCAACTCGGCTAAGCCCAAGGTTGACATAACAAAACTAAAAGACCAGCTTTACGTGCAGTCGCTTATGGAAACTCTCGGCAGCTTTGCGCAGGGCGTTACAAAGACGAACGATATAAGCGACGAGTATCTGTATTACGTAAACAAAATGCCGTCCGAACTCTCACACGTTGTGCAGTACGGTTACGGGTTTAGTATGGCAAACAATATCTATACCGATTTTACGGTTGAAAAGGATTCCGACGACCCCGCTTCGAGGGTTACGAGCATTTCGGCAATCCGCGGAATGTACTCGCAGATACTCAGCGAGCAGGAAGATTACAAGGACTTTGCCGGCACCGTTTCCTCCGTGGCAACCTTTAACGAAGTGCCAGACAATTACGAGTACGTTTTAAGCCAATACGATATTGTAGCCGCGGAAACGGCGGACGGAGTAACCTACGACGCTTCTGCGCTTACCGACGAACAGAAGAAAGCCATATTTGCCGACAAGCAGTCGCTTATTATGGTTGTGGATAACAGTATGATTACCGACCTCGTGTTGGGGCAGTACGGCTATCTCACTCAGGAAGAGTTTTTAAACTACGCCTATGCGGCGGTTGACAACGACTGTTACGACAGCTCTTTGGGGCTTATAGGAAGCGGCTTGGACGGCGAGGGCAACAAGGACCCGGAAAACGGTTTGCCTTTAACCCGCTTTATAGGCGATACTTCCAAAAAATTCACCTGGTATCCCAATAACGAGGCATACACGTTCAGCGCGCAGATGATGGGCGCGTACGTTCACCGCCCCTATGAAAGCGGCAGTTTTTCGCTTGTTCCACAGCAGGGCGGCGGAATTGAAATCGACCCCTCGACGGGCTTGCCTAAGCAGGTGCCCCTCGGCGATTTGAACAAAGCAAACGGCTTGCAGCTTGACGTAAAGCTGATACTTCAAAAGAAGTCGGGCATATCGTACAGCTGTTTAACCCCCGGTTTCTACTACACAAAGGCGCTCACCGAGCATATGCGCGCCGACAGTAAGGACAGCAACATTGTCAAGGCAATAGAAGCTACCGAGGATAAATATCTGCCGTATCTTCCCTATTCGTTCTACTATACTTCCTATCAGAAAGTCGACGGGGAGATGACAAAGACGCCCAAGCTTGCTATGGGTTACATATACGACAGCGGCGGCATTATGGATATGCTTATGTCGGGGTTGGGCGGAAATACGGATAAGTCGGCAATGCTAAGGGTAACGGCGGAAATGCTCGGCGGGGGCGATATGCCTTCGAGCATAAGAATTTACCCCAAGGACTTCGGCGCAAAGAACAAAATTACAAGCTATCTCGACGATTGGAACAGAATGTGCGAAAACGGTGAAAGTTACACCTTCGTGGACGCAAGCGGCGCCGAAAAGACGGTTACGCTAAGCGCCAAAATGAAGATTACTTACACCGATACGGTCGGTATGATAATCAATATGGTAAACACTATGATTCAGATGATTACCATCGCCCTCGTTGCGTTTACCGCGCTCGCGCTTGTCGTTTCCACCGTTATGATAGGAATAATAACTTACGTGTCGGTAGTGGAAAGGGTTAAGGAAATAGGTATTCTGCGCGCGGTTGGCGCAAGGAAAAAGGATATTAAACGCCTCTTCAATTCCGAAACGTTTTTAATAGGGCTTGTCGCCGGACTGTTCGGCATACTTGTAACTTACCTGCTGTCGCTTGTAATCAACATAATAGTGCTTGCTATCGCGGGCATTTGGGGCATTGCGGCGTTGCCCTGGTGGCAGGCGCTAATAATGGTTTGCATAAGCGTGGGTTTAACGCTTATATCGGGCTTGCTTCCCGCTTCCGCGGCGGCGAGAAAGGACCCCGTCGTGGCGTTGCGTACGGAATAAAAACTGATTTACCAAATTTTTCAAAAATATTGTTGACTTGCATATTGCCGTATGCTACAATTACGGCAAGAAGATGTGCCGAGGGATATCCCTCGTTCCACGTGCTTAACAGCGCGTGGAACAAATAATCTTTCGGCAATCGCGCATAATAAAAAAAGAGGTTTTTTATGAAGAGGATTGCAAAGATTGTAGTAGGCATCACAATGGCGGCTACGCTTGCCGCAGGGGCGGGCGTTTTGGCGGGTTGCACCCCTAAGGCTGCCGACAAGACGGGTGAAGCGTACGGGCTTGTTCACGGCGGCGGCTTCGTAGGATATTCGCAGATTACAACCAACGGCGACTCCGTTAAAGAATTGACTTTAACCGAAGTTTGCCTTCCTACGGAGGTTGAGGCGGGCTCAGACGTTGCGGAAGCTGATAAAGTAAACGGCGGCACGGAAGAAAAGCCCACGTATTACTACAAAAAGGTTTCTTACGGTTCGGTTACGCTTACTTACGATGCAACCGTTAAGGGCTATAAAGTAGGCGAAACGGCTTTTAAAACGTATCTTGAAAGCGAAGCTAACTGCAAGGCTTATTACGAAGCGGTTAAAAACAACGCTATAAGCGTAACGGTAGGCGCCGAAACCAAGAAAGACGTAATGACTTATAAAACTCTTTCCAAGGAAGAAAACGGCTATTGGTCTCCCGAAGGTAAGCTTGGGTGGAAGGGTAACCGCGACGCAACGGTTAAGTACGTTAAAGACCACGGCGTTAAGAATTTAAGCAATCTCGAAAAAAATGCAGACACGAAAGTCTGGATGGACGGCAGCATTTCCACGGGCGCAACCTGGAACGATTTAAACCCTTCGGATAAAAAGGGAAAAGTTTATTACACCTATGCCGAGCTTATTTTAAAGGCTAACGAAGCGGCTAAATAATAACGGTTAAAACGGGAGGAACCGCGAAAGCGGTTCCTTTTTTTATATAAACGGCGATAAAGTTAATTGCAAACATATGACAAATGCGATATAATACGGATATGAATAAAAAATTTACGGCTTGCGCCACCGCAATCGTGTGTGCGGTCGCCTGCATACCTTTTTCGGCTTGCGCTGAAAAACAGGAAGATAAAACGCTTGGAAGACAGCTTTACGCTATGGGTACGTACGCCCGTCTTACGGCTACCTCTTCGGAAATAAGCGAAAAAGATTTTGAAACGCTTGCCGACAGCGTGAGCGACTTTTTGTACGAAACGGAAAATTCGGTAAGCACGGTAGTCGAAACTTCGTGCATATACAAATTCAACGCCGCGGCGGCGGGGCAGACGGTGGAGCTTGACAAGACCGCCTACGAGTTGCTCACTCTTTCGAAAACACTTTACGAAAAGACGGAGGGCAATTACAACCCCGCGGTGTGGTACTGTGAAGATTTGTACGGGTTTGCACAGCGCACGCAAGCCGACAAGGGAATGCCTTACGACCGTGCTGACAAAGCTTTACCCGAAGAAAAGTACGTTACGGCGTTTTGCCAACTTGCGTCGCATTTCAACGAAGTGAGAATTTACGAAAAGGACGGCGGATATTATGCGGACAAGCCCGCCTTTACGGTGAAAGTGGAAGGGGACGACAGGGAGTATTCCTTAAAGCTCGACCTCGGCGGAATTACCAAGGGGTGGTGCGCGGACAGGGTGGACGCAATGTACGGCGCCGCGGGAATAACCAACGGCTACTTCAATTTCGGCGAATCGAGTATGGCGCTTAAACGCTATGCGGGCAACCTGACCAAGAGCTATCAGTTGGAGCTTACCGACCCGCGCAACATAGGCGTAAGTTACGGTTACCTTTTTGCAAAGGACGTAAAGCTTTCAACCAGCGGCGACCACCTTAAATATTACGTGCTCGACGACGTGCGTTATTGCCACATAATCGACCCCAAGACGGGCTCGCCCATACGCACGGGTATTTCCTCGGCGATGGTCGTGGGCGGCTCTGCGGCGGAAGCCGACGCGCTTACAACGGCTCTTTCGGCGATGGGCGTGCAGAAGGCGGCGGAGTTTATCAACGCCGAGCTTTCGGACAGAAAAGTAGTTATGCTGGTATTCGAGGGGGAAGAGGGCAAAATCATTACCAACTGTCCCGACGAGCTTACAATAAGAAACTCCGCCTACCCGATAGCCAACACCGTTGTGGACGGAAAAATTGTTTTAAACTAAAATGTCGCTTAAAAAGATTGAACAGATTAAAAGCCGTAAATGGTTTTCGCTTTGGGATATTGCAGCCTTCGGCGTTATAATAATTACGGCTGTAATACTTATAATTTCTTTTACCGTGGGTAAAGATAAATCGTCTTTGGAGGGGTTTTACGTGTCTTACAGGGGCGAGCAGGTGCTCACCTTTGAATTCGGCAGTACGCCCCGCGTATTGAAAGAGGAAAACGTAGCGGTGGAAGAGGTGAGCGGCGGCTATAAGATACGCTTTTACACGGACGGAAAGGACGGCTTTAACGATATATTTGTCGATATTAAAAACAAGACGGTAGGCGTTACGTCAAGCAACTGCTCCGCGCATAAGGACTGCGTGTACACTCCCGAGTTGAAATACAACTCTTCAACGCCCATTATTTGCACTCCGCACGCGCTTACTATCAGCCCTTTAAAGTTTTACGACAACGGCGTAATAGGTTAAATTTGAAAACGTTTAAAGCGGCTCGCCTTTTAAAGGCGAGCCGCTTTAATTTTAATTGTTGTTACTTGTTTTCTTCTTTTTCAATTTCCGCCTTTCTTTCGGCTTTATCGTCAACTTTTTGTTCGCCTTTGGGCTCCCTGTCTATTATGATGTGGCGGGGGCATACGGCTACGCAGGTCTTGCAACCCGTGCATTTGGTATAATCGAATACGGGCAGATTGTTTACCATCGTTATCGCGCCGTGGGGGCACTTTTTGGCGCAGAGCGAGCAACCTATACAGCCCACTTTGCAAACGTTCATAACGTCCTTGCCCTTGCACTCGGAGGAGCACGCCACGTATACGGGCGCGGAGGCGGGTATGCGCTCTATTATGTGTTTGGGGCAGGCGTTTATGCACGCCCCGCAACTTACGCACCTGTCGGGGTCTACTTCCGAAAGCTTGTCGGAAACTTTTATCGCGCTTTCGGGGCACACAACCTTGCAGTCGCCGCAACCGAGGCAACCGTATTTGCAGAGTTTGTTTCCGCCCAAAAGCGAAGCGTTTGCCGCGCAGGTGGGGTTGCCAACGTACTCGAACGCTTCGCCCGCGTTTGCCAGCCCTCCGTTGCATTTAACAACGGCAACGGTGCGTTCCTCGTCTTTGAGTTCAATGCCCAAAAGAGCGGCGATTTCCGCCTTTTTTTCGGGCGAGGTTACGTGGCAGGAAGAAAGTTCGCCGCCGCCGTGGGCAAGCTTTTCGGCAAAGCCCGCGCAACCGCTGCAACCGCATCCGCCGCAGTTTGCGCCCGCAAGGTTTTCCAAAATTTTGGTTACCTTTTCGTCCATATCCACTTTAAACACCTTGCCGACTATGAGTATAAGCGCGCCTATAATAATTGCCGAGCCTGCGAATATTCCCGCAACAATGCCAATCGTCTTCCAGGTTTCTACGGTAAAGCTAAGTAAGTTCATTGCCTTTTCCTCCTTAAACCTTTATTTGCGCGAATATCATAAACGCCATACAGATGAACGCAGCGGCAATCATAGATACGGGGAAGCCCGCAAGCGATTTGGATACTTTGCAACAGTTGAGTTTTTCGCGCATACCGCTCATTATAACCATAACGAGGGTAAAGCCCACGCCTGCAAACAGCGCGTACAGCACCGCCCAGCCGAGGTTGAGTTCAACGCCGGAAGCCACGCCCTTTACTATTTCGCCCAAATCGGTTACTCCGTTGAAAAGCTGGGTTACGCCGAGTACCGCGCAGTTGGTGGTTATAAGCGGCAGGTACACGCCCATAGTGTTGTAAAGGGAGGGGGAAATTTTGCGTATAATGGCTTCGAGCATCTGCACCAACGCGGCTATTATGAATATAAAGAATATTATCCATAAAAAGTTTATGCGCAGCGGCGTCATTATAAATTTGTAAATCGGGTAGGTTACAAGCGTTGCAAGAAACATTACCACCGTAACGGCAACGCCCATACCCAGCGCCGACTTGGTGTTTTTGGATACGCCGAGGAAGGGGCATATGCCGTATGTTTTAACGGTTATAAAGTTGTTTGTCAGCACCGCCGACAGTACTAATAATACAAAGTTCATACGTTCGCCTCCGCGGGTTCAGCCGCCGTATCTGCGTTTTTTGCGTCAAGCAGGTTTTCCCTTGCTATTCTGTTTACTTTTACTCGGCGCGCCCTCTGGAACACGTCGATTATATACGTGAACAGCGCAATCGACAGCCCGTACACTATAAACGCGCCCGCGGGGGAAGCGAACATAGCAATTTTAAACGTTTTGAAGATTTGTACGCCGAACAGCGTTCCGCTTCCCAAAAGCTCGCACACGACGCCCATAACCGTAAGCGCAACGGTGAAACCTATGCCGTTGGCAATGCCGTCTACCGCGCTTTCCAATACGGTGTGCTTGTTTGCAAAGGCTTCGGCTCTGCCGAGGACTATGCAGTTTACGACTATCAGCGCAAGGAAAGTTCCCAAACTGTCGTAAAGGGTAGGCAAATACTTTTCAAGCACCATCTGCACAAGCGTAACAAGGGTTGCGATAATTACTATATAGCAGGGTATTCTTACCTGATTGGGTATAACCTTTCTCAGCGCGGAAATTATAATGTTTGCCAGCGTGAGTACCACAAGCACGCAAAGCCCCATACCCGCCGCCGAAATCGCGCCCTTGCTTATCATTGCAAGCGTGGGGCAGGTGCCGAGAACAAGCATAAACGTGGGGTTGGAAAAGATTATTCCGTCTAACGTTATCTTTTTGTACTTATTCATAATCAGTTGCCCTCCTTAGGCGTTTCAAGGCAGGCGGCATAGTTTGAAAGAGCAAACGCCGCGGCGTGGTAACACAGCTCGTTAGAGCGCGTTGCGCCCGTGTGAAGCGTGCCGTTATCCGAGTTGTCGGCAAGGTAGCCCTCGATATCCGCAAGCGTTTTGCCCGTAAGGTCCTTTGCAAGCGTAGACATCATATCCATATAGTCGTCAGCCGTAAAGTGTCCGTCCTCCGCGCAACCGTTTGTAATTATTGTGTAAGCGGTAATTTTGCCCGTGCCGTCAACCTTGATTTCCAGAATGAAGGGGTCGGGACCTTCGTTGGCTTTGGTTACTATGTTATAGGTAACAACTTCGCCTTCAACGCTCCAACTGCTCTTGTTTATGTTGATTAAAGATTTGTATTCAAAGTTTTCGTAGGGGTCGGATATGTCGCCGCCCTTTGCAAACGCCTTTACAAAGGCAACCGAAGCGTTTACGTCGTTGCAAATTGCCGTAAGGGAGACAGACGCGTTTGTATTTATATATTCGGGGCTTGTCTTGTCGCCGTAGCTGAAAGTTTTTCCGTCGTAGTAGTCGTAGGGGAAGCGTTCGTATACGTCTGAACCTATATAGCTAACAAATTCAGCAGGGTCGTCATACGCGTACAAAAGCACTTTGCCTATGCCCTTTACGTCAACCTTGTTGTCTTGCATTCTCACGGTAACCCAGCAGGTTACGTTTCCGCCGTTGCCCTTCGAAGCCGCCTGTACAAGATAGTCGTTTTTCTCGTTTACGTACCATAATTTTTCGATTTTTGCATCGTTTACGTTGGTGTTTTTTCCGCTTATATCCTGCTCGGTAGCCGTAACCGTTTCGCCATTGTACATAACGCCGATTTTGCGACTGAAACGTTCCTCGTCGGTAACTTCCAAAAAGCCGTAGGCTACGGCAAGCAATACGCCGCTTACAAGCAATACGCTTAAAAGTACGGCTATGCACTTAAACGCCGTGCTCTTGAAAAACTGTTTAGCCGTCATATTACTTGCCCTCCTTTTGCTTTTTTACCCTCTTGTATCCGAAGGGCTTTCTCACAATATACGTGTCGATAAGGGGTACGAGTAAATTCATTATCATTATTACGAAGGATACTACTTCGATTTTGGTGAGGTATCTCAAAACGGATGTAAGTACCGCCAGCGCGAGGTAGTATACCAACTGCCCGTATACGCCTTTGGGGGAAGTTACGTAGTCGGTCGCCATAAAAATTGCGCCGAACATAAGCCCGCCGGAAAGAGCGTAATCGAGGAAGAGCGCAATTTCAAACGATTTACTGCCTATTGCCGCAAGGCATACCGAGAGGAACGCCGAAACGACGATATAGAGCAGTGGTTGCCACCATTTAATAACTCTGCGCACGGCTAAATAGATAAAGCCTAAAAGCAACGCCGCTTTGCAGGTTTCGCCTATGCAGCCCGCTACGCCCGTGCCGAGGAACAAGTCCAACAGCGACATTTGTCCGCTTGCGTTTTCTCCGCCTAAAAGCCAGCCCGAAAGGTGGGTTGCGCCCGTAAAAATCTGACTGCCGTCGGATACGGGTGCAATCGCGCAAGCCGTATACGCCGTTATGGAAAAGCTTATAAACATAAATACTCTTCCCGTAGCGGCGGGGTTTACAAGGTTTTTACCCGTTCCGCCGAACACCATTTTTACTATGGCTATCGAAAAGATTGCGCCAATAAGCGCCTCGTACCATTTAGTGGTGGGGGGAAGTATGAGCGCGAGTATTAAACCAGTTACCACGGAGGTGTAGTCAAACTGTTTCCACCACTTTTTGCACACCTCGCCCGCGTGTCTGCACTTGTCGGAAAAGCCCTTGTTGGCTATAAAGTAGTATACAAACTCCGTTGCAACCGCGGCAAGCACCGACGAAAGAATTACGAAAAAGGCGTTTAATCTGAAAAAGACTATGCCCATCACCGTGGCGGGGATAAGCGCGATTATAACGTCGAGCATTATTTTCTTGGTCGTACGCTTGCTCTTTACGTGAGGAGGAGTGGATATTACTATGCTGTTATCCATTTTTATTCTCCTTTTCGTTTTCTGATTGATTTTCGCCTAACTCCTTGTCGGGCACCGTGGGGGCGCTTCTTCCCTTCTGGTCTACGGGTTTAACCGCGGGCGCGGGCACGCCTTTACCGCGCAGGTAGGCTTTGGTCTTGCGTATAGCCTGTATTAAGGGGCGTTTTGCAGGGCACACGTATTCGCACGCTCCGCACTCTATGCACGCCGCCGTGCCGCCGAGTTTAGCCGCCGTTTCGAAATCGCCCGCCGCAGAGTAGAACGCCGTCTGCATAGGCATTATGTGCATAGGGCAAACGTCGGCGCACATTCCGCAGTTAAGGCAGGGGGTGGGTTCTTCCGCCGCGGCTTCCTTTTTGTCTAAAAGCAGTATGCCCGCCGTCGTCTTGTGAACGTATACGTCGTAAGTGGCAAGCGCAACGCCCGTCATAGGTCCGCCCTGTACAACCTTTTTAACGGCGGACTTTTCCGTAACCCGGTTTTCGGAAGTTTCCGTTTGGTTATCGGCGTCGGTTTTAACCGTCTGCAAATCTTTTTTAATAATTTGTTCGGTAACTTCGCCGCCGCAGTAGTCTACTATATCCTTTACGCAGGTGCCTACGCGCACCCATAAATTTTTGGGCTGTTTAACCGCCCCGCCCGATACGGTCAATATGCGTTCGTACAGCGGTTTGCCCTTTTCAACGGCTTCGCACACGGCGAAAGCGGTGGCAACGTTTTGCACAACTACTCCGTGGTCGGCGGGAAGCTTGCCCAAACCTACTTTTCTGCCAGTGGTTACGTAAATTAAGTGCTTCTCACTGCCCATAGGGTATTGTTTTTTCAAGAGCACGGGCTGAATATCGTCAAACTTTTCAAACTCCGCAATGCAGTCGCGCTTGTTGGCTTCTATGCCGATGATAATTTTACTTACGCCCAGCGCCTTGGCAATGTAGCGCGCGCCGCGCGCAATTTCTTCGGCGTTTTCAAGCATAAGTCTGTGGTCGCAGGTCAGGTAAGGTTCGCACTCTGCGCCGTTTATTATAAGCGTGTCTACGGGTGTGCGGGGGGAAACCTTTACCGCCGCTGGGAAGCCCGCGCCGCCAAGCCCTACAATGCCGCAGTCCTTAATGCGCTCCTTTATTGCTTCCGCGTCGGGAGCACTCAAAGGGGGAAGGGTTACCTTTTCGCCGCTTCCGTCGCCCTTAATTACAACGTACGTTTCCGTCTCGCCGTTTGCGCAGGGAAGGGGTTTAATATCCACAACTTCGCCCGCAATGCTGGCAAACACGTTCGAAGAGATTGCCCCGTCCGCTACGGCGAGCAGTTCGCCCTCTCTTACCTTTGCGCCCTTTTCAACTTTTGGCACGGCGGGCTTGCCCAACGACTGCGACAGGGAAATATAAACTTCCTGCGGCAGGGGCATAGTTTCCGCCTTCTGCCCGCACGAGAGCGACTTGTTGTCGCGCAGGTGTATGCCGGAGAAGAAGGGTTTGCCTTTAATTGCTTTCACTGTGTTCCTCCAAATAAAATTTTAAAAAACAAGCGCTTTTTAAGGCGCGTAATTTACTTTTTTTCCGCTTTGGCGTAAACGCCCGAAATTTTTTCGAAAGCCGACGTGGGCACGCGCTTGACTATCAGCGTTACCGCCGCGCCTATAAACGCGCCCGAAAGCACGCCCAAAAGTATTAGGTACGGCGCGTACGAAAACGCCAGCGGCGTGGACGATAATAATACGAATACGGCGTTCTGGGTAAAATTATGAAACGCCGCGGCTATTACGCTTACGCATATAACCGAAATTTTCGGGTGTACGCAATACATTAAAAGCGAGCTGACCGCCATAGAGACGACCCCGCCCGTAAACGAGTACATAACCGCCGCAAAGTTACCTGCGAATATCGCGCCCAGCACCGTGCGCACTCCCACGACTATAAACGCCTCCAACGGCGAAAACATAATTAGCGCTATAAAGGAAAACGCGTTTGCAAGCCCCAGCTTAGCCCCCGGTATGAGTAGCGGGGGGAAGAGGTTTTCTATTAAAAACGTAATTAAACTCAGGGCGGTAAGCACGCCCAGAACGGCGAGTTTTTTCGCCGTAAAGCGTTTTCCTTCCATACATACACAATTATATACCATATTTAAAAAATAGTAAATATAAAGAGGGAAAATAAAGCTAAAAATATTTGCTTTTTCTTGCTTGGCGGGCTATTGACAAAACACGCCGTTGATATTATAATGTCGAGTGGAAATTATTTGCCTAAAACTAAATTTGCGAGGAGATTTATCTATGGATTACGAATACAAGAGAAAGAACTGTTACAAGGAAGCCGACAAAAAAGAGCTTAAAGCCATTTTCGATTATGCGGAAGGGTACAAGCAGTTTCTGTTTACTTCCAAGACGGAACGCGGGGCTACCGCAACGGCTAAAAAGCTGGCGGAAGAAAGGGGTTACAAGCCCTATACTTTCGGCGATAAGATAAAGGCGGGCGATAAGCTTTACTTTATCAACCGCGATAAAAACATATTTATCGTAAGGGTGGGCACCAACGATTTAAACAAGCACGGCGTTAAAATTATGGCGGCTCACGTAGACAGCCCCCGCCTCGATTTAAAGCCCAATCCACTGTTTGAGGACAGCGGAGTTGCTTACTTAAAGACGCACTACTACGGCGGCATCAAAAAATACCAGTGGCTGACCATTCCCCTTGCCCTGCACGGCGTGGCAATGCTCCCCGGCGGCAAGCGCGTAGACGTTTGCATAGGAGAGGACGAGGGCGACCCCATATTCTATATTTCCGACCTGTTGCCTCACCTTTCGCAGGAGCAGAACACAAAGCCCATAGGCTCGGCAATCAAGGGCGAAAACCTCAACGCCATTATTACGGGTATTCCCTGCGGCGACGAGGAGGAGGGAGCCAAGTGCGCCGCTCTTAAACTTCTGCACGACAAGTACGGCATAACGGAAGTTGACTTCCAGACGAGCGAACTGTGCTTTGTTCCCGCTGGCAAACCGCGCGACGTGGGGCTTGACCGCGCTTTGATTTCCGCGTACGGACACGACGACAAGGTGTGCGCGTACCCCGAAATGACTGCGCTGTTCGACTGCGATTCCAAGGATACGCTCATAGCCGTTTTCGCCGACAAGGAGGAAACGGGAAGCAACGGCGTAACGGGTATGCAGTCGCGCGTTATTCTCGATTTAATAGAGTGCGTTTCCCGCGCGCTGGGCGCCGACCCCGTATTGGTAAGGTATAATTCCAAGTGCGTTTCCGCCGACGTTACGGCGGCGTACGACCCCGCGTATTCCGACGTTTACGAAAAGCGCAACGCTTCTTATATCAACTGCGGCGCGTCGCTCACCAAGTATCACGGCGCGCGCGGCAAGAGCTCAACAAACGACGCTTCGGCGGAGATGGTGGGATATTTGCGCGACGCTTTCGATAACGCCGGCGTAATCTGGCAGACGGGCGAGCTTGGCAAGATTGATATAGGCGGAGGCGGCACGGTTGCAATGTTTATTGCCAATTTGGGTATAGACACCTGCGATATGGGCGTGCCCGTGCTTTCTATGCACGCGCCTTACGAGGTTATTTCCAAAGCCGATTTGTACTCTATGCACAAGGCAATGGTAGCGTTCTGCGAAAAATAATAAGCGGTGAATAAAATTGCCGCCGCGCATAACTGCGCGGCGGCTTTTAAATTATTTGGATAGGGCATATTGCGGGGGTAATCGGCATTTATCCGCCGAAAACCGCCTTTAAAATCAAGCCGAATATAAACGTTGCGGTCGCGCCCACAAGCGCAAGAAACACCTTGTACAAGAGGTCCTGCCGTCTTTGGCGTTCGTTTCGCTTGTATGCAAGCCCGCTCTCTTTAAGGGAAATCACGTACATTCTTTCGCCCTTGCGTTCGGAAGAAATAACGTCCAGATAGCCGTCGGTCTGCAACGCGCTCAAAGCGTCTTCCAACCGCTGTTGGCTGTAACGTCGCTTAGAGGGCAACAGGCTCATAATGTCCAGCGGGGAAATAAGGCAACCGTCCGTGCCGTCGCACAGGCAGTATACGGCGCGCATAACGTCGTTTTCGCAACGGTTAAGCATATTACAGCACCGCCCCCAATATAGCCGCAATTCCGCCGCCGACCGCGCCGCCCAAAAACGCGCAAAGCGTTATATAGGCGTACGCCTTTTTGGGAAAGAGGGCGGGAGCGACAAGGCGCTGCGCCGCCGTTTCCTCGGCTTTTTCCGTTGCGACGGGAATAACGGGTTCGAATTTTTTTACCGCGGCAATGCAAAAAGCGTTTCCGCGCGCGTACTTTACGTCTACGTAACCGCCGCCGCCAAGGTTTTTAAGCGCGGCTTCAAGCGTTTCGCGGTTGCGTATTTCTTCGGGAAGCACTTCCATAAGTTCTTCTTCGTAAAAAATTTTGTAACTGCCCGTTCCCGCTTCGCACAAAAAAGCGGAGAGCAAAGCGCATATCTCTTCCATTTACTTTAATAATGGCTCAATTTATGCGTTTTTATTCTTATTTACTGCTGTTTCGAAGCGGAAGTTACGCCCATTCCCACGACTACTACTAATATAGCCGCCCCCATAACGACGTAGTTGACTATCCTCAAAATTTTGCATACTTTGTTTTCGCCGCGCCGCTTCTGCGCGTTTAAAAAGGAGGCGCAGGCGAGGGAGGACAGCATACTCGCAATAAGCATATATACGCCCGCTCCGCGTATGAAAAACGACAGAGCCAGCAGTATGCAGGCAACGGCAAAACAGCCTATTGCAACGTACAGGCATACAAAATTTTTATTGCCCGCCTGTCCGTCAGTTTGTTTTGCGGCTTCTTCGGGTGCGTTCTTTATTTCTGTTTCGTCTTGTTTATCGCTCATCCTGTCTTTCCTCCGCGTGCGCTTGCGGCGCAACAAGTATTGTCTTAAAATCGGTGTAAACGGCAAACCCCGCGTTTGCTCCGTTCGGCTTTTTAACGAATTTTTTCAAAGTGTAGTCTACGGCTACCTTGTCCTTGCAGCGCGCTTCCGAGTAATACGCGCAAACTTCCGCGGCAAATTTTATAACCTCGTCGTCAGCCTGCCCGCCGTCGGTTAAAATTGCAACGTGGGAGGAGTGGAAGCTCTTGGTATGCAACCACACGTCGGTGGCGGAAATGCGCTTTGTCAGCCTGTCGTTCTGCACGTTGTTTCGCCCGCACAGTACGGTATATCCCTTAAACAAATAAGTGCGGCAGGGGTTTTCCTCTTCAACTTTTTTACTCTTCGCGCCCTTGCCCGCGCGCTCTTTTTGCGGCGGCGCCATAAGGGAAAGGGCTATAAGCTCCTCCTGACTTTCCGTCAGGTCGAGTAAGTTTTCGGCAAGCTCCACATTGTATTTAATGCTTTTAAGATATTCCGCGCGGCGCAGGCTTTCGTCCCTCTGCCCGCTGACGCTCAGCGCCGTGCGCTTCAACTTGGCATACTTTTTATAGTACTTCTGCGCGTTTTGCGCGGGGGTTAGGCGCGGGTCGAGTTCAACGGTTATCTTTGCGCAGTTTTCGTCGTAATAATTGACCGCTTCAAAGCTTTTCATACCGCGTTGAACGGCATATATGTTGGCGGTAATCAGTTCACCCTTTAACTTTACGGTATCAGCCGAAGCGCACTCTTCAAGCTTGTCAAGCGCAGCCGCAAGCCGTTTTTCAACCTTTTTTTCAGCCGCCGCAACCGCGGACAACAGCTTTCTTTTGCCGTCTTGAAATTTCTTTTTGTTTACCGCGTAGGAGTAGTATTCCGCCTGCGCCTTCAACAAACTTTCGCGCGGTTTTCCGTCTTTAACTGCGCGCGCTTTAAAGTCGTACGGCTCGCCGTCTTTAACCGCAACGCAGGGCTGGCAGTTTGGCGAGTTGACGTATTCGTAAACGTTTTCCGCCGTAATATTTTCGCCGTACGTTTCAACCATATCCGCGGCGGTTGTATAGGCAATGCCCGCAATGCGCCCGCTTATAAATTCAGCCGCGCCGCCGCGCTTAGTTTTAAATGTTTCTTTAATCTGCGCCAAATCTGTGGGGTCGGCTTTGTCCTGCTTTTCGGGCGGGCGGTAAACTGCACCGCTCAGCGTTACGCGCCTTGCGCCCGTTTCCAGCGAGGCGGTTTTTAGCGCGCCTACGATTATTCCGTTTTTGGTCAGCACGGCGTTGGAGTACTTGCCCATAATTTCCAGATATAGGCGCATAGAGGTCGTTTCGAACTCGGAAAAACACTTCAAGTCGAAGTATAAGACCCTTTCGAAGCCCGCTTGTTCAACGTTGGTAATTTCGGCGTTTTGCAGGTGTTTGCGCAGCAGCATACAGAAGTTGGGCGCAGTTTTGGGGTTGGTAAATTCCGTGCTTTCGCCCGCGCTCGCCCTACAAAATTTTGCCGAAAGGTCGATATCGAGTTTAACCGTGCCCTTTTGAGTGTATATTAAAAGGGAGAGCAAATCTTTTTCGGGTTGGTTTACCTTGGAAATTTTACCGCCGACAAAGGCGGCGTTTAATTCTTTACATACGTATCTTAACGTAAACGCGTCCTGCGGCATAACCTTTTCTCCTTATAAAAGCATTTGCAAACACCGTAAATTATACAGTAAAAATTTTGAAAAGTAAATTGTATACGGTTGCAAAAACGCTTTTCAAAATAAAAGAATTGTGGTAAAATATTATTTGGAACAAAATATTTGGCATATTCAATCAGGAGAAGAGCAATGAATTATACTTTTGAAGCGGCTGAAAAGAGCACAGTTAAACTCGTAATGACCTTTACGGGCGAAGAATGGAAGGACGCAATCGACAAGGCGTATAAGAGAACGCGCGGCAAGTATGCGGTTCCCGGTTTCAGAAAGGGCAAGTGCCCCAAGCCCGTAATCGAAAATTATTACGGCAAGTCGGTATTCTTCGACGACGCTTTCAGCGTACTCTATTCGGAAAACTATCCTACCGTTTTAGACAAGGAAAAGGAAAGCTTTACCGCCGTAGGCGCGCCCGAACTTTCCGTTGACGAGCTTTCGGACGAAAAACTCGTTATGACGGCAATCGTTCCCGTAAAGCCCGAAGTAAAAATAGGCGCGTATAAAGGTTTAGAAATCAAAAAGTATGAATATAATGTGTCCGAAGAGGATATAAAGTCCGAAACGGAAAAAATTCTTTTAAGGGAAGCCAAGACGGTTGAAGTTACCGACAGGGCTTGCAAGAGCGGCGATACCGTAAACATCGACTTCGCGGGTTCGGTAAACGGCGAATTGTTTGCCGGCGGCTCTATGGAAAAGTACGACTTGGAACTTGGAAGCGGCTCGTTTATCCCCGGCTTCGAGGAGCAGGTTGCCGGTATGAAGATAGGCGAGGAGAGGGATATAACCGTAAGATTCCCCGCGGACTATCAGGCGGATAACCTCAGGGATAAAGACGCGGTTTTCCACATTAAACTCCACGCAATAAAGGGCAAGGAGCTTCCCGAACTCACCGACGAATACGTTAAAAAGCACGCCGGTTGCGACTCGGTTGCCACATATGCCGAAAAGGTGAAGGAACGCCTTGAAAACAAGGCTAAAAACGACAGCCGCGACCAGACCGAAAACAGCATATTGCAGGCTGTGTGCGACACCTGCGAGTGCGAAATTCCACAGGCAATGATTGAGGGCGAAGTCGATACTATCGTACGCGACTTCTCCAACAGGCTTGCATATCAGGGGTTACAGCTTAAAGACTATATCGAATATATGGGTCAGACTATGGAAACGTTCAGGGCGCAGTTTAACGACCAGGCGCGTTCCCGCGTGCTTACCCAGCTTGTTATAGAAAAAATAATAAAGGACGAAAATATTACCGCTTCGCAGGAAGAAATGGACGCGGAAATCGCCAAGCAGGCGGCGTCGGTCGATAAGTCCGTCGAGGACTACAAAAAGACTTTGGACGCGAGAAGGTTGGAGTATATCGCAAACGATATTGTAATTACCAAGCTTTTCGACTTCCTTTCGGCAAACAACAAGCTTGTTGCCTGAGTAATTTAAAATAGGACTTTTTGTACGGCGGCTGTAACTTTTATGAAAGTTTTATGCCGCCGTAAATAATAATATCGCTAAACCGTAGCGGAAGGAGTTAAACTTAAATGGCAAACGAAAAAAACGCGCTTATACCCTATATTGTGGAGCAGACTTCGAGGGGCGAGCGTTCTTACGACATTTATTCCAGACTTTTGGAGGACAGAATAATCTTTTTGAGCGGTGAAATCGACGACGCGGTAGCCAACACGGTTGTAGCCCAGCTCATTTACCTCGAAGCGAAGGACCCCAACAAGGACATCAATCTCTATATAAACAGCCCCGGCGGTTCCGTTTCATCCGGTCTTGCCATATACGACACTATGAATTATATCAAGTGCGACGTTTCTACTATTTGTATAGGTATGGCGGCTTCTATGGGCGCGTTTCTCCTTTCAAGCGGCGCAAAGGGCAAGAGGTTTGCTCTGCCCAACAGCGAAATTATGATTCACCAGCCTCTCGGCGGGGCGCAGGGTCAGGCAAGCGACATTAAAATCGCCGCCGAGCACATTTTGCGCACCAAAAAGAAGTTAAACAGAATACTCGCCGAAAACAGCGGCAAGCCCATAGAGCAAATAGAGCGCGACACGGACAGGGATAACTATCTCTCCGCGGAAGAAGCTTTAAACTACGGGCTTATAGATAAAGTATTTTTTAAGAGATAATTTTTTTAAAACGCGTCAATAATATATTTCGCCGCGGCTTGCGCGCATACCGCGTAGCGCCGCGGCAGAATAAAAACGATACGGAGTATAAATGAAAAACAGTCAAAAATTCTGTTCGTTCTGCGGTAAGCCCGAAGATTTGGTTAAAAGGCTGATTGCGGGGCAGAACGATTCTTTTATCTGCGACGAGTGCGTGGAAATTTGCAGGGATATGCTGAGGGATTCGGCGGAGGACGCAGTTGCTCCCGTGCCCTTGAAAAAGCCTTCCGAAATAAAGGAAGAACTCGACAAGTACATCGTAGGGCAGGACGAAGCCAAGAGGGTGCTTTCCGTTGCCGTGTACAATCACTACAAGCGCATAAACAACACATACGGAGGCGGCGAGCTCGAAGACGTGGAAATCGAAAAGAGCAATATTTTGCTGTTGGGTCCCACGGGTTGCGGCAAAACTCTGCTCGCCCGCACGTTGGCTAAAATATTAAACGTGCCGTTTGCGGCGACCGACGCAACCACTCTTACGGAGGCGGGTTACGTGGGCGAGGACGTTGAAAACATTTTGTTAAAGCTTATCCAGAACTCCGACTACAATTTGGAAAACGCCGAGCGCGGCATAATCTATATCGACGAAATAGACAAAATCGCCCGCAAGAGCGAAAACGTTTCCATCACGCGCGACGTATCGGGCGAGGGCGTCCAGCAGGCGCTGTTGAAGATAATAGAGAGCACGGTTGCAAACGTTCCCCCGCAGGGCGGAAGAAAACACCCTCAGCAGGAATGCCTGAGAATAGACACTACAAACATTCTGTTTATATGCGGCGGCGCGTTCGTCGGGCTTGATAAAATAGTGCAGGCGCGCAAGGATACGGCTTCGCTCGGCTTCGGCGGCGAAGTAAAGAACGCCGAGAGCGATATGTACAAGGCGCTCGAAGAGGTTAAGCCGCAGGATTTGACCAAGTTCGGGCTTATACCCGAGTTTGTCGGGCGCGTGCCCATAGTCGTTGCGCTTCACCCGCTTGACGAGGCGGCGCTTGTAAATATTTTAACCGAGCCGAGAAACGCGATAATCAAGCAGTACCAAAAGCTTATGGCTTTGGACGGCGTAAAGCTTACCGTAGAGGACGAAGCCGTAAGGGAGATTGCAAAGACGGCAATCAACTTAAAGACGGGAGCGCGCGGTCTGCGGACTATTATAGAGGGCTTTATGACCTCGGTAATGTACAAGGTGCCCTCCGAAAAGAACGTGGAGGAAGTTATAGTAACCCGCAAGTGTATAACCGACCGAGCCGAACCTAAGATTATTTATAAAAAGAGTGCGTAGTGGCAAATTTTCGGGGAAGGCGTCGGCTTTCCCCTTTTGCCGATTTTAAGGATAAAGACAGGAGGTGCAGTTATGTCAGAAGAAGAGAGCAGATATCTTCCGCTCGTCGCCCTGCGCGGCAGGGTGTGCCTGCCGTACGTTTCGGTATCTTTCGACGCGGGCAGGCTTATAACGCTTGCCGCGGTTAAAAACGCGCTCGACAGGGGCAAGGTGCTTATCGCCGTCGCCCAAAAGGACGAAAATAAGGAAAAGGTAACCGAGAGCGACCTGTACGCCGTGGGTACGGTATTTTCCGTTTCAAGGGTATCAAACCTTCCCGGCAACCGCGTTCGCGTTACGGGCAAGGGGATGTACCGCGTAAAAATAAAGAGCGTTTACGCCGATGATAACTGCCTGTACGCGTACGCCGACAGAATGCCCGTTTCCGCGGGCGACCCCGCTTTGGAAGAGGCGTATTTGCGTAGCGCGCGGTATACCGTTTCCGAAATTTTGGAAAGCCCCTCCAACAGGCTTTTGGGGGAGGACGTTTCCAACGTGTTGCGCACTACCGAGGATAAGGAAGAGTTTGTTTACACGGCGGCAAACACGTTGAAGTTGAGCGTTGAGAAAAAACAGCGCATACTCGAAGCGGACAAGCTGAGCGAAAAGTTCGATTTGCTTACGAAATACCTTAACGACGAATTGGAAATTTCCAAGCTGGAAAAGAAAATAAACGCCGCGGTAAAGCGCAACATAGAAAAAGGTCAGAAAGATTTTTATTTGCGCGAACAGCTTAAAGCCATTCACACCGAACTCGGCGACGACGAAAACGAGAAGGACGAGCTCGAAAAGCGCATAAAAGCCAAGGGTATGCCCGAAGAGGTGGAGGAAAAGGCGCTTAAAGAGCTTTCGCGTATGTCGCGTATGCAGTCGTCGTCGCCCGATTACAACGTTATACGCAACTATCTCGATTGGCTTTTGGATTTGGAGTGGCAAAAGGCTACGGAGGATACCGAAAAGCTTTCGGACGCGGCGGCGGTATTGGACGAGGACCACTACGGTCTGGAAAAAATTAAGGAAAGAATTACCGAATACCTTGCAGTTTTAAAGCTGACGGGCGGCATAAACGCGCCTATTTTGTGCTTTGTAGGTCCTCCGGGGGTGGGCAAAACTTCTATTGCGACTTCGGTTGCCCGCGCGCTCGGCAGGAATTTTGTGCGTATGAGTTTGGGCGGCGTGCGCGACGAGGCGGAAATACGCGGACACCGCAAAACGTACGTGGGCGCAATGCCGGGCAGAATTATTTCCGCAATAAAAAACGCGGGTTCGGTCAATCCCGTATTCCTTTTGGACGAAATAGACAAGCTGTCCTCCGACAGTTTTCACGGCGACCCTTCGAGCGCGCTGTTGGAAGTTTTGGACCCCGCGCAGAACTCCACTTTCCGCGACAGGTATCTCGAAGTGCCGTACGATTTGTCCAAGGTGCTGTTTATAACTACGGCTAACGATTTATCCACCATACCCGAACCTCTGCTCGACAGAATGGAAATTATCAAGCTTTCGGGCTATACGCAGGAGGAGAAGAGGGAAATTGCCAAGCGCTATCTCATACCCAAAAAGCGCGAAGCCAACGGGCTTGAAGAGGGCGAAGCGGTGTTTACCGATAAAGCCGTAGACAGAATTTGCGACGGCTACACGCGCGAGGCGGGCGTAAGGTCGCTTGAAAGGCAGCTCGACGCCGTGTGCCGTAAAATAGCCGTTAAAAAGGCGAACGGTGAAAAACTGCGCGAAAGCGTTACGGAGGAAGCCGTTGCGGAATATCTCGGCGCGCCGCGGTACGAGCGCGGCGACGAAATGCCCAAGCGCGATTTGGTGGGCGCGGCTACGGGGCTTGCCTGGACGTCGGTGGGCGGAACTACGCTTACAATCGAAGTTTCCGCAATGCAGGGTAAGGGGGATATACTCCTTACGGGCAAGCTGGGCGACGTTATGAAGGAGAGCGCCCGCGCGGCGATAAGCTATATCCGCTCCAACGCCGAAAGCTTCGGGCTGAGCGACGAAAATTTTAAAAACACGGACATACACGTGCACGTGCCCGAGGGGGCGACACCCAAGGACGGACCGAGCGCGGGCATAACTATGGCTACGGCTATACTTTCCGCCTTTACCAAAAAGCCCGTGCGCCGCGACATTGCTATGACGGGGGAAATCACCCTGCGCGGCAGGGTGTTGCCTATCGGCGGGTTAAAGGAGAAATCTCTCGCCGCCTACCGCATCGGCGTAAAGGACGTAATTATCCCGCAGGATAATTTGAAAGATTTGGAAGAAGTGCCCGAAGTGGTTAAGGAAAACGTGCATTTTATTCCCGTGGACAGCGTGGGCGACGTGTTTAAAAACGCCATAATCGGCATATAATGCGGGGGCAATTGAGTTGAACGCATTAAAGCGGTGGGAGTTTTGGGTTTCGCTTGCAGGCTTAGCTATTGCCGCGGGGCTTTGGGTATTTTCGCTGTATTACACTGTGTCAACCGTGCGCAAACTTAACGCGTATACGCATATCAACGCCACTGTAATCGGCAACGCTTTGGTTGACGGCGGCTATACCGGCGGGCATTATTACGGCTCTACGCTTGCTTCCGTAGTGGAATATACGGTTGACGGCGTTAAGTACAAGGCGCAGGACAAGATGTCTACAAGTTACGGCAAAAAGGCGGGCACGCTCAGGGAAATCGCTTACAATCCCCTTAACCCCGCCGAATGCCTGTTTGTTAAGAGCGAAAACTCGTTGTTTGTCTTTCTGTTTGCTTTCAGCGCGGTTTTTACAGCGTTCGGCTCGGCGGTCGCCGCATATTTGGTTAAGGATACAAAACGGTTAAAACTTATGAATACATATTCCAACGCAAAATTTATAACCAGCGCGGCAAGCAAGGCGCAGTTTATCACAACGGATAAGCCCGTAATTGCCGTATGCGGAAAATCTAACGTGGGCAAAAGCTCGTTTATAAATATGCTTGCAGGTCAGCATAAGCTTGCCAAAGTTTCGGGAGAGCCGGGGCGCACGCGGCTTATAAATTACTTCGACTTCGGCAACTTTATTTTAGCCGACCTGCCCGGCTACGGCTACGCCAAGGTAAGCAAGAGCGAAAAGGAAAAGTGGGCTAAACTTTTAGACGATTTTTTCAACGGTGAAAACGCCGTGGCGCACGTGTTTGCGCTGTGCGATATACGCCACGCGCCCACCGAAAACGATATAACAATGGTGAACTATCTGTACGCGCGCACAATGCCGTTTACAATAGTTGCAACTAAGGCGGATAAACTTTCGCGCGCGCAGACGGTAAAGGCTATCGGCGTGCTTGCAACGCACTATACCTGCGGTAAGGACGCCATTATCGCAACTTCCGCCAAGACGGCGGCGGGGCTGGTTCAGGTTATAGAGGAAATAAATAAAGTCGTGGAAAGGCACGGCGAAATATAACGGCATACGCTTTTTTAATGCGGAAGCTATGCTAAAAAGGAGAATGATATGGGTTTTTTAACGGGTAAAACGGCTATTATCACGGGCGCGGGCTACGCCGCGCTGTCGGACGGCAGATGCGGCTCGATAGGCTACGGAATTGCCACCGCTTACGCCAAAGAGGGCGCCAACCTTGTAATTACGGGCAGAAACGTAAAAAAGCTCGAAGACGCCAAAAATGAGCTTGAAAGCAAGTACGGCGTGCGGGTGCTGGCTGTTGCGGCGGACGTAAACGCGGGCGCGGACAACCTCGCCGTCGTGGAGAGCGTGGTAAAAAAGACGGTTGAAGAGTTTGGCGGTATAGACGTGCTAATCAACAACGCGCAGGCTTCGGCTTCGGGCGTAACGCTTGCCGACCACACTACCGAGCAGTTCGATTTGGCGCTTTACAGCGGTCTGTACGCGGCGTTTTACTATATGAAGGCTTGCTATCCCTACCTTAAAGAGAGCAAGGGCACGGTAATAAATTTTGCAAGCGGAGCGGGACTGTTCGGCAACTACGGGCAGTGCGCGTACGCCGCGGCTAAGGAGGGCATACGCGGTCTTTCGCGCGTGGCGGCAACCGAGTGGGGAAAGGACGGCATTAACGTAAACGTAATTTGCCCCATAGCCTGGACGGCTCAGCTCGAACAGTTTGAAAAGAATTATCCCGAAGCGTTTAAGGCAAACGTGAAAATGCCGCCTATGGGGCACTACGGCGACCCCGAAAAGGAGATTGGCAGGGTGTGCGTTCAGCTTGCCCACCCCGATTTTAAGTATCTTACGGGCGAAACGCTTACGTTGGAGGGCGGTATGGGGTTAAGACCGTAACGCGTAATATATGTGCAAAAAAAGGCGGAGCGCCGAATTCGGCGCTCCGCCTTTATATTTTGTCTTTTAAAATGCGTCGATTACGGCAATTACCGCCGCTTTTTGCCTATCGTTCAACCTTGCGATTTTTCGGTATAGCGAGGCGGGTTCGTTTTCGGTTTTACTCGTATGACCGCTTTCCCTGCCGAACAATTCGTCAATCGTAATTTCAAAAATTTCCGCAAGCTTTAAAATGGTTGCGCAGTCTGGCTCGCTTATGCCGTTCTCCCAATTGCTTACGTTGCGTTGAACGTTGGAAATGCGTTTGGCAAGCTCGCTTTGCGAAAGTTGCAACTCTTCTCTGTATTCCCTTATTCTCAAAGTCATAGTTTAATCTCCAATTTATTTTCTTTAAAGATAGCAAAAAAATTTCTGAATTTGCTTGACAAGTAAATAAAATGCTATTATAATTACAATATAAGTAATTTAATTGCTAAAAATACAAAAGAGAGGCAAATGTATGAATTGTTCAAGACATCCTAATCAGGGGGCTGTGGCTAAGTGCGTAAATTGCGGTGTTGCCATATGTTCCAAATGCGCGGAGACAACGTCCGTTGCCCGTGAAAGTTGCGGCACGCTGTGTATCGACTGTTACTGCGAGCATTTGAGAGAAGTTTCCGCTTACTGCAATAAAGACGCGAAAAAAAGGCTTAAAAGAATAATAATAAGCGTGATATGCTATGTTTTCGGCATAATAGCCGTTATTGTCGGCGCGTCGTCGCTTCCTTCGGGTGAATCGTCCGCGTTACCAGTGATTATAATAGGCGTATTATTGTGCGGGTTTTATACGGGACTTACCTGGAAAAAAGCGGCTAAGGAAAGCCACGAGGATTACGAGCGTGAGCACGGCGTTACGTATAAAGTTACGGCTGACGGCAATATACAGAGAGAATCGGGCTTCTTTTTAAAACTAATCTTCTTTTTGATAGGAACTGTTTTGGGGGTTATTATTACGCCTATAAGGGTAATTATAGATATAAAGGAAAGGGTAAGCGATATTAAATCTGTTAAAACTTTTAACCAAATGATTAGCGAAGCGCAAAACGTTTAATTTAAAATTATAATAAGCGCCCGCGCGGCATTCAGCCGCGCGGGCGCTTAAATTTTTATGTTTTATTTTCTTTCCGTAAGGGGCACGTAGTCGCGCGGTGGCTGTACGCATTGGTAGGCGGGGCGTATTATTTTGCCGCCGTTCGTCAGCTCCTCTATGCGGTGCGCAGACCAGCCGGCTATTCTCGCAATGGCGAAGAGCGGCGTGTACAGGCTCTGCGGCAGATTGAGCATAGAATACACAAAGCCCGAATAGAAGTCTACGTTTGGCGTAATGGGCTTGTTAAGTTTTCTCTTTTCGGCAATCAGCTTGCCCGCCGCGTCGGCGACGGTGTTGTACAGCTCGAATTCTTTCTCCCTGCCCTTTTCTATTGCAAGTCTGCCCGCATACTCCTTTAAAACTTCCATTCTGGGGTCGGATAGGGTGTAAACCGCGTGTCCCATACCGTAAATTAAGCCGCTTCTGTCAAACGCTTCCTTGTTCAAGAGCTTTGTAACGTAGTCGGTTACGGCGGGCGCCGACCAGTCGGAAAGGTTTTCCTTTATGTTTTCGAACATCTGGCAGACCATCAGGTTCGCGCCGCCGTGCAGAGGTCCTTTAAGCGAGCCGAGCGAAGCCGCCACGGAGGAATACGTATCCGTGCCCGTCGAAGTGGAAAGGTGGGTTGTAAAGGTGGAGGCGTTGCCGCCGCCGTGGTCTGCGTGTAAAGTCAGGCAGATATCCAAAACCTTTGCTTCCAAATCGGTGAATCGGTTGTCCTTGCGTAGTATATGCAATATATTTTGCGCGGTGGAATACTCCGCTACGGGTTTGTGAATATACATACTTCCGTCGTTGGTGTTGTAATATTTGTATACCCTGTGCGAGTACGCCGCTATCATAGGAAATTCCGCTATAAGCTGTAAGCTCTGCCTCAGTACGTTGCTTACCATAACGTTGTCGGGGTCGGGGTCGTAGCTGTAAAGGTTTAAAACGCAGCGCGCAAGCATATTCATCATATCCTTGCAGGTCTGCTTCATTATTACGTCGCGCACAAAGTTTCTGGGCAGTACCCTGAAATCGGCAAGCATCTTGGAAAAGTTTTCAAGCTCACCCGCGGTGGGCAGTTTGCCGAACAGCAAAAGGTAAACAGTTTCTTCGAAGCCGAAGCGGTTTTCCCTCTCGCAGTTGGCGATTAAATCCTTTACGTCGTAACCGCGGTAGCGTAACTCCCCGGGCACTGGCGTTCTTACGCCGTCAATCGTTTTCCAGCTTGTAACTTCGCTTATTTCGGTAAGCCCGCACATTACGCCCTTGCCGTTCTTGTCCCTTAACCCGCGCTTTACGTCGTACTTGTCGTACAGCTCGGGGGGGATAGTGTCCGTTTCTTTCAGCTGAATTGCCAGCCGCGAAATGGTATGCGCATATTTAACTATCAAATTGATTTCATTAAAATCCAAAACATCACCACACTTTTATTTTAATTATTATATCACTCAATTGTGGCGTTTGTCAATGTTTTACGGTAATTGAGGGGTGAAACTGCCGTGAAATATGAATAAATTTACAATATAATGTATAATTTTACATTTTGCGCGTTTAACAAAACTACAAATTTGCGCGTGCGGCGGGGGTTGACAAAATAAACCGCTTGGCTTAAAATAATGCGGAAGGGGTTTGATTTGCGCCCTTTCGGTTTATATATAATAGTGTACGGGCAGTCGTTTTGGCGTTTGCTTTGTATGAGTTAAGGAGAATTGCTATGCAACAGGTAAAACTTGTATCTACCGACGGTGAACTGCTGGTTGCGCTTGCCGGCGAAATTGACAGCGCCACAAGCGAGGACTTTTACGCCGAAGTAAACGCTATGTACTTAAACGACAGTAAAAATATCGTATTCGACTGTGCCGCTCTGGAATTTATTGACAGCACTACGCTTGGAACGTTTGTAAAAATATTTAAACAGCTTAAAGCCGACGGCAACAGGCTCATTTTAAGAAACGTCCGCCCCAGAATAAAAAAGCTGTTTGAAATTTGCGCTTTGGACAGAATAATGGAGTTTGACTGATGAAAGACTTTATTATAGAGTTTGACCTTTCCGACAGCGAGTATATGACGGCTCTTCGCCTTGCGGTAGGCGCGGTTTGCGCGGCGGCGGATACCGATATAGACGGCGCGGAAGATATGAAGGTCTGCATTACGGAAAGTTGCCTGATATTGAAGGCGTGCGGCTTCGAAAGGGTAAGGGTGTCGCTGGGCTATCTTGGCGGCGTATGCGCCGAAGTACAGGGCGTGGGCGGGCAATTGCACGCGGGCGACAGCGAACTTTCGCTTGCGCTTATTTCCGCGCTTGTATCCTCCTGCGGGCTGGAAAAACAGGGCGAAGCGATTACTAAACTTATTCTTAAATTATGACCAACGAAAGGGCTAACGAGCTGTTCCGCGAGTACCGTAAAACGGGTGATATAAAGATAAGGAACGAGCTGGTTGAAAATTATATGTATGTGGCGGAGATACTCGCCAAAAAGTTTTGCGGGCGCGGAGTGGAGTACGACGACTTGTTGCAGGTCGCTTCGGAAGCGCTCATTTCGGGCGTGGAAAAATTCGACCCCGAACTCGGCAATATGTTCTCTTCGTACATAACTCCCACAATTACGGGTATGCTCCGCAACTATTTCCGCGATTATTCCCGTTCGGTGCGCGTTCCACGCAAACTGTATCTGCTCAGCGCCAAGGTTAAGCAGGCGATAAACGATTACTACAAGCAAAACGGGGTAAAGCCTACAATAAAGCAGGTCGCCGCCGAACTTAACGAAAGCGAGGAGGCGGTGATAGAGGCAATGGAGTGCCGCACGCCAATCAGTCTGGATTCCACCGTAAGGGGGGAGGACAGCGACGTGCCGCTTTACGAAGTGATTGCCGACGCGCACAACTCGTTCGAAAGTTTCGAGGACGGCGAGGCGCTCCGTACGGAGATTGCAAAGCTTAGCCCCATAGAGCGGGAAGTGGTTTCGCTGAGGTTTATAAAGGGCAAATCTCAGGCGGAGGCGGGCAAAGAGCTCGGCGTAAGCCAGATGTTCGTATCGCGCGCGGAACGCCGTATTGTGGAAAAACTGAGGGAAGCGCTGTCGCAATGATTACTTTCGAAGTTGACGATTTAAAGATAATGAACGCGCGTCTGTGGCGGTTTTTGGAATATCTCGAAACCAACGGAGTCGACGCCGACGCCGTGTTTGACAGCCGTTTAATAAGTTGCGAGCTTATTACCAACGTGCTACGGCATTGCGGCGGCACGGCGTGTTTTTCGGGCGTTCTCCGCAACGGTGAAATAGAAATAACCGTTTGCGCTTCCTGCCCCTCGGGGGAAATTAAAATTCCCGATTTGCCAGGCGTTCTTGCGGAGAGCGGGCGGGGGCTGTACATTATAAACGCGCTCAGCGGCGGCAACGTCAGCATTGCGGGCGGTAAGGTTACGGTTAAAATTATTACGGATAAACAATGAATAAAGCCCCGCGTACGGTTTAGTCGGCGGGGCTTTAATATTAAATAACTGCGCCCGTGAGAAAGGCAAAATTTCATTACGGAAGCAATATTTAATTACGAAGGATAATACTATATTTTTAAACCGCGCGATAGTCGCGCGGTTTTTCTGTGCAAAAAAACACGGCGGTTTTAACCGCCGTGTTCTGAGTTTGATTTAATTAAACGCCTTTGCCGAGTTGCTTGTACATTTTAGTCATAAGCGCGTCGGAAACTATGTTGCGGTACCTGTTGATGTGAATGAATACCGCGGGGAAGAAATCGGAGTTGTCGGCGTTTATTGAGTAAGCGGGAACGCCCTTTACTTCGCCCTTGCTTCTCTTTACAAACATTTCAACAAATTCGACTTTTTCGTTATCGGTAAGCGTGTCCATAAACTCGTCCGTGTCGCCGCCGTAGTAGTAGATGGGAGTGGGCTCCGCGGGTTCTGCGGGCTCTTCCAAGGGAGCGGATAAAGGCTCGGCTACGGGCAGAGGCTCGCTATCGAGCATAGGGGAATAGTCAGCGGGAACGTATTCGGGTTCCGCAACGTATTCTTCGGCGGGCTGGTAAACGGGCTGCTGATATACGGGCTGAGCTTCCGCAACCGCCGTTTCGGGCGCCGCAACGAACGCAGGGTCCTGAATAATAACGGACTGCGCGGGTTCGGGCTGCTTGTTAGCCGCGTTGTATTTCCTTACTCTTGCATTTGCGCACGCCGTTCTTATAATCGCGTTAATAAGCGATATAAACAGTATTGCAACAAGCACGTAGAGGTAAATGCCAACCTTAACGCCCGCTTCTTTCAAGGAGGGAACAAACATCGCAAGGCAGATTATAGCCGCCGCAACGATTAACGTTAAAATATATCTTACAAGCGCAAAGGTGTTGGAACCGGAGTTTGCGCAGGGCACGCCCTTCTTGAATTTCTTGCTCGTTCCAAGACCGATTATGTCTATTACAAGGTTCAGGAGGGTGAACAGCGAAACGGCGATAAGAAGTATATAGATTATAATCTTGAATACGTCGGGCTTGCCGTTGGAGCCGGGGGTGGATATGAAACTGCCCCAGGAAGTTTTAATGGTGAGCAGTATATTTAAGCCGTCTATACCCAAAATGGTTTTGCTTCCCGCAGGGTTTTCCAGCCCGAACAAGAAACCGATTTGCTCGCCGCAGTGCACTTTATTCGAAAATTGGCTGAGCGGAGTTTTGAGCGAGGGGATAAACAGCGTTAAGTCGCACAGCGCGACGACGCCGATTGCCGAAAGTAAAACGGCGATGACCTTAGATACGCCTATGCTACCCTTGGAGGAAACCGTTTGGATAATTGCCATAAGCAACGCGCCGCCGAAGGGGATAAAGAAGTTGTAATCGTGCCACTTGATGTTTTCGGTGTTGCCCGACTTCACCATAAAGTACGTGTTGTAAGCAATGTAGGTTATGGTAAGAAGAAGGGTTAAAATTTCAACCGCAAGCGCGCTGTTTGCGCTTGTGTTCTTCTTTTTGCTTCCCAGACATACGGGGATAAACATCAAAAGAGCGATTACGCATACAAGGGCGTAAAGCACGCAAATAAACGATAAAAACGTGTCCGTGCCTGCGGGTACTTCCCTTTCAAACCAAGCGGGCAGTTTTTCGGTGGGCACAAATTCCTTTTTGATAACGAAGCTGGTTACATAGTTAATCATTAACGGAATGTATTTCAGCAACATCATCTGTACGGGCTTAATCGGTTCGCCGTCAAAAGAAGTTCCGCTTCTGAAAAGTGGAACAAGCAAACCCGCCAACAGGCAGAGTACGGTTATGAAGTAAGTGGAAAGAATAGTGGCTTTTTTAGCCTTTAATTTCTTTGCTTCCTTCTTCTTTGCCGCCTTGTCGGCTTCCAACTTAGCCGCCTCTTCGGCTTCTAACTTGTCGGTCATTACAATTTCTTCCATAAGAATAATCTCCGTGGTTTTCCGCACCGCGCCCCTATATAATAGAGAAACGGCGTTTTTTTGCCTTATAAAACTGTTTAACTGCTACTAATTGTAATACAATTACGCGCGTATGTCAAGGCGTAGACGGGCAAATTGTTGCAACTTTTAATATTTTTGCCGTTTCAGGCGATATTGTTATTGTTGCAACGCCGTTATTTTCCCTGCGGCGCACCGGCATACAGTAATAGTTTTGACATAACGCGTTTTTTAAATTCGCTTTTATAGAAAAGTGGTTGAAAATATTGAAAAAAAGGTATATAATATAAGTGATTTTTAATGTGCGCGCGCCGTTCGTCGGGGTATATGTGCGCACCAAATAGAAAACGGAGTGTAAAATGCCAACTATTAAAGACGGTACGGGCGGTAAAACGTTTAACGCGCTTATGGACGAAGCGTTGCTGGTAAAACTCAAATGTCTGCCTGCGGCAAGCGGCTTACAGCCCTATGCGGAAGCTTTTGCAGACGCGGAACTCATCAAGACGTGTATGTGCCTTTTGGAAAACGATTTAAACGTAAGCAGAACGGCGGAAAAGCTGTATATGCACAGAAATACCCTGATATACAGGATAGCTAAACTCAAAAGGCTTACGGGGTTAGACGCGCGCGTATTTGCCGACGCCGTAACCTTTATGATACTTTACCGCTGTTATTGCGGAAGGGGGGCGGACAATGAACAATAAAAAGACGCGTGTAATCGTTACGGTAATTATAGCCATAGCCATATCGCTCGTATCGTTTTTCGGCGGCTTTGCGGTCAGTCGCCTGGCGCGAAAAAAGGAAGTGTCGTCTTTCGAGTGGGCTTTAAAGACCATAAGGGACAATTACTACGAGGATATTCCCGAAGAAAAGCTGTTATACTGCGCTTTGAACGGTATGACGGCAAGCGGGCTTGCAGGCGCGTGCCTGGACAAATATTCGGCTTATTACACCGCGGAACAGTACAGGGAATTGGTGGCTACGCACGGCGGAAGTATGAGCGGCGTGGGCATATCGTTTACCTACGTTCCGTCGGACGATAAGTACCCGCAGGCGGCAAGCGGAGTTATAATAGAGAGCGTGGTGGGAAATTCCCCGGCGTTTTACAGCGGGCTTGAAGCGGGCGAATACGTAACGGGCGCCAAGGACAGAGAGGGCGCGTTCGGCTCGCAGAAAGAGTTTATAGACTATATCGACGGCAAAAAGACGGGCGAAAAGTTTACGCTTATCACCGACCGCGGCGAGTACGAAATGGCTAAGAGCAACTATACGGCGAGTTATTGCACTATGTCGACTAAAACCGCCGATTGGAATATAAACTACGACGGCGGCGGTATGAACGTGGTAAAGACTTCGGAAAACGCCGGCATCGATTGCCTGCCCGACGGCGCGGCGTATCTGCGTTTGGACCAATTTTACGGCAACGCGGCTTACGAAATGGCGGAGCTTATAGGGGAGTTCAACGCTGAAAACTGCACTTCCTTAATTCTCGATTTACGCGGCAACGGCGGCGGATACGTGGACGTAATGTGCGATATGTCGGGCATATATACGGGTCAATTGCAAAATCCGAATAAAACGGCTATGCAGGCGGTGTATCGCAACGGCAAGAGGGAAGTGTATTACGTAAACAATCTGTTCCCGCAGAACAAACGGCTTCCCGCGGGGACGAAGGTAAGCGTTTTGGCGGACAACGGCACGGCGAGCGCTTCCGAAGCGTTGCTTGGCGTGCTTATCGACAACGGCGTAATCGATTACGGCGACGTGTATATATCCGAGTTTTCGGACAGGTATCTTGACTTTACGGGTACGCGGGCTAAGAACGGACGCACTTACGGAAAGGGAATAATGCAGACGACTTTCGTCCGCCCGTTCACGGGCGAAGCGTTAAAGCTTACCACCGCTAAAATTTATTGGCCTAAGGGCGTTACGAGTATTCACGACGTGGGGCTGAGCGCGGCGGACGGGGAAAACAAGTGCAACGCCGTCTATACCGATTGGGACGTAACCTACGGCGACTTGCAACTGGCGGAAGCCGTTAAAATGATTTACGCGGACTGATAATAAAATTTTGAATAACGCAAATGGCGCGGCGGAGATTTTTCGCCGCGCCATTTGAATTTCATCTGGGTTTTTTAAATTTTTTTACGCGCACCGCGTCGAAGATAACGCAGACCGAAAACCCCTTTTCGGTGCGCGTTACGTCCATTGAATATTTTTCGTCCGTTTCGAAGTACTCTGCGCACACGCCCTTTAAGTCGGCTAAAAACAGTTGCTTTTCCTCTTCCGTCATCTGGTCGCGCTCGGTCGTTATCGCCGCCGTCATACTCTTTCCCTCATTTTACGTTTTATAATTCCCCTTACGCCCGAATAGGATTTTATCACTCCGTACACCTTTTTACTTTTTCCAAGAAGAAGCTGTGCGGTAACATCAAACGCCTTGCCCGTCGACGCGCGCATTTTGCCGAGTGGCAGGTTCAAATCCTCCGGTATAACTCCCGCAAGCGGCAGGCGCACTATGCTTGCAAACTCCTGCGGGGTGAGTATGGCTCCGTCGAAAACCAGCCCGCCGTTCACCTTGTTTACGATTAGCGTAACCTCGGCGATTCCTCCGTCGGCAAGCTCCGCCCCGCGCCTCTTGGCGGCGGCTATCGACGAGTGGTAGGGGTCGCTGACAACAATGGCTTTCTTGCTGACGCCCTGCGCCGCGCCGTCGCAGATAATAAAGTCGAAAAGCGGTTTGCACTCTTCAACGGCGCGCTCAACAGTCGTTCCGCTCTTGCAATCGAGCGATGGCAAGACGTACAGGTTGGGTGAGGAGGGGTGTTGCAAAATAGCCTGTTTAACCCTGCACGCGCCCTCTTCAACGTCGGCGAGGGTGTAGACGTTAAGCCCCGTAAGTCCGCTTGCTTCCAGCCCGTCCGCGCACTTGCAGTCGCCGTCAACCACAAGGGTGCGCTCGCCCTCTTTGGCAAGCGCAAGCCCCAGCTTTACCGCGCAGGTGGTTGCGCCCGCCCCGCCCTTTGCGCCGGATATGTGTATAACTTGGGTCATATGACAAATTTCCTTTAAACGGTTTTTTGCCATTATATATTAAAGTTTTAGGCGTTTTTTAATAACAAAAGTCGCATTGTGTAATAATTTATCGTCAAGAGTAATATTTTTTTATGACAACCTCTGAAATTTCATTGACAGTTACGGTATTTATTATTATAATAGTTTTATCGTGAGTATTGTCATATTTCAACATTATGTCGACAACTCGCCCAATCCAGAGATAAATTTATGAAAAAATTTTCACTTAAAAAACTTACGGCTATAATACTGTCGGCTGCGGGAGCTTCCGCGCTGGCGGCGGGCGCGACGGGGTGTATGCCCAAGTCGTCCGACCTCACCGAGCCGGAAAATATAGAAATAACGCGTCTTGCGCCCCCCGACGACGGCAGTTTGCCTACCGCGCACACCTGCGCGGAGAATATGGCGTATCTTGCGTACGTGTTCGACGGGCAGACGCAATACCACTCGTATTCCTACGGCGTTACAAACGCTTCAATCGCCACGCAGACAACGCGCACCTTCCGCGACTTTAAGGACGGAATACTTTTGACCACCGATTTGACGCACTCGTCAATGGTCAAGAGCGGCTCGCAGACCTGCACCGTGTTCAATGAAAACGGAGAGGGGGAAGTTTACTTCCGCACGAGTAAGGCGCCCGACGCCGACACTCTGCCCGCGCAAGCCGTATGGTCGGAGGAAGCGCCCACCTATTTCAGCGAGAGGGCGTACCACTACACTTACGGGCTGTTGCCCACGGAGCTGTTCAACTATATAGTAAACGAACAGAACATCGTTGAGAGCGAGCAGGTAAAGGAAAACGCCGACGGCACATACACGCAAAATTTTGCATTGGACCCCAAGGCTTCGACTTACTTCTACCAATTCGGTATGAAGACGCGCGGCGGGCTTAGCGGCTATCCCGAATTCGAGCGCATTGCGTTTTCGGTTACGTTCGACTCCGATTGGCGCATACTTTCCACCAACGTTCACGAAGTAGCCAAGGTAAACAAAGGCATTGTGGTAACTTCGATATCCGACTTTACGGTTGAATACAGTTACGGGGAGGACGGTTTCGACGCCGCTCATTTCTCCTACTACGACGATTATTTTAAGAAGTATTTAGGCGACGATAATCTCGAACAGGGCGGCGCGACGGACGACAAGCCGATAATGGACGTTACGAACGTGCTTTCCAACGGCTTTTCTCAGATAATGAACGGCGGCGCGCAGTTTGAAATTACCGCCGATTTGGGCGCGAACAGGTATACGGGCTACGTATTTGTGGCGTTAGACCTTGCCGACCCCTTGGAAACGCTCGTATTAAAACTCAGCCTCGGTAAAACTTTGCAGGAGCAAACTCTTTACGTAGAGTACGGCAACGGGGAAATGGCGGCTTACTACGGCAAGGACTTTGCACTGAGCGCAAACCTTGCGGAAGTTAAACTTGCCGTTGAACAGCTCGGCAAGACGATAGAAAAGATAAGCAACGCGTTTGCAGGCGGCTCTTCCGAAGGCGCGCCCCTGCCCGAGGGGACGGGGAACGGTTCCGACCCCGTAAGCGAACTTATGAACGCTATGGCGCTTACCGCGGGCGAGAAGCAGGCGGTGCTTACGCTTGACACCGACGACTTGCTCGGTATGGGAATAGGCGTCAAAGCCAATCTGGTATTCGGAATAAACGGCAACGAAATAACCTTCCGCGGCGGCACCGTGGGCGATTTGTCAATGGGCGGCGAAAAGGTCGATTTGGCTTTGACGGTGCTTACAACCACGGCTCCCGAAATACACAGGGATAATACCCAGGCGACAGCCGACCTTTCGGAATATATAGCCGATATAAATTCACTGCTCGGCGCCGACCTTTTAAAGATAAGTTTAAACCTTAACGGCTCCGACGAAAAGGTTAATATAGGCGCGTTGAAGGGTGTAAACGCCAACGTTACGGCTTATGCGGACTTAGACGGCGTAACCGTGGGCGCGCAGGCGGAAGTTTCCTATACCTATTGCGGAAATACTGTTTCCGCCAAGGCTGAAATTTATTACTGCTACGACCCGCTTAAAGGCGGTTACGGCTCGGCGATAGTAAGGCTGACAGAGCTTAACGGTTCCCCGCGCGAGTTTGCCTTAAAGTGCGATATAAAGGAAGTTGCCGAAGCCGTGGGCACGCTGTTGCAATTCTCCGGCGCGGAAGCGGGCGGGGCTACGGACGGGCTCGTTTCGATTTTAAACGGAGCGCTGTCCGCCGACTTCTCTTCGCTTCTTACCGAGCTGTATGCGGATAAGGCGAGCATTAGGGTGGGCGTAAGCGTAGACTGCCTGTTGGAAATGCTGAACATCGACGCGGGCGTGCGTTTCGGCTCCTGTACTCTCGGGTACGAGCGCGGCGCGGGCGTTTACGGAGGCAGGCTGGTTGCTTCGCTTCCCGCGCTTGGCTTCTCGCTCGAAGTTACGGGCGAACAGGGCGCGGTTGAAATTCCCGAAAGTCAAAACTGTTTAGATTTGATTTACTTGGTCGAGGACGTTAAAAATTTGGTTTCCGCCGACTTGTTAAAGGCGGAAATACTGCTTGACGGCTCGGCGGAAGGGGTGGCTATTCCCCAACTTAGCGGACTTAAAGCCGGTTTAAACGTTTACTTCAACCTGCAAAATATAGCCGTTGCGGCGGACGCGGATATTTCCTATACTTATAACGGGCAAACCGTTTGCGCAAAATTTACGGCTTGGTACGGAAACGACGAACTTTTGTTGAGCTTAACGCAAATAAACGGCGTTGCGGTAAACGCAAACGTCGGTTGCAGGGTAGACGAGCTGACCGAGGCGGTTACGCAACTTTTGAATTACGCGGGCGTTAAACTTTCCCCCTTCGGCGACGCGGAAATGGGCGGCGCGGGCGACGTTATCGCCAACGTGTTGGGTGCCGATTTCAATAAGCTTCTTCCCGTAATGGAAACGGACGCCGACGGTCTGCGCATCGCATTGGACGCGGACGAACTTATTAAACTTTTCGGCGCCGATTCGGGCGTAAACCTTGGCAGAATAAATTTGGCTTACGACCGTCTTGGCGAAAACAAGTTTGTCGCCGCGGCTCCCGCATTGGGGTTAAAGGTCAATCTTAACGGCGCGGACGGCAACATAAAAAAGCCCTCGGCAACCGATGTATTCGATTTGTCAAAGCTTGTAACGCTGGTCAATTCCGCTTGGGTGCAGGTGGATAAAATTATCGACGGGCAGAGCGTAGGCTTTGAAATAATGCAGGGCGAAACATATCTTTCCCTCGACGGAATAACCGTCGACCTTTGGGGAAGCGGCGAAGTCGGTTGGCAAAAGGGGCGCGAGTACGTTGCGCTCGACCTGTGCGCGGCTATTACCGAAACGGAAACGGACGCCCTTTCTTTGAAGCTGTTGTACGATAAAAACGCGGTTGATGCCCCCCTTGTAAGGCTGGCTATAAACGGCGTGGGAATAGATATTTACAGGGAAGATATTGACGGCGTAACGGCGGGCTTCAACGATATTTACAACAAAATCGCGCCGCTGTTGGGCTTGGGCGGCAAGAGTGCGGAACAAGCCTTGGCGGAAGAAATAACCGCCGTTGAAACTTCTTCGACGGACGGACTGATGACCGCAGTGTTCGGCTTGCTCGCTTCGGATAAGTGGGTGGACTTCTTAAACGATTTCACTCTTACCACCGACGGCAAATCGCTTGCCTTAAAATATCTTTCGGACAATGCGGTAAATATAGAAATAGGCGCGGACGGCGATTTGTCGCTGTACTACAACGGCAGGTTGGGCAACCGCTTCTCGTTCGGCGGCGGCATTGTGGCTACATCGGTTACGGGCAGTTTGACGGAGGTTGTAAACTCCAAGCTCGAAAGTTGCAAAATGTCCTCCTCCAAGGACGAGGGAAGCGCGGGCTTTGTAAAGCTTGCGTACGACTTCCTGTTCGAAGCCGTTTCCAATATTTCCGTAAGCAATATTCTCGGTTCGGATACCTATGCGGTAAAATTTAAGCTTAACGGCGACAACTCCAACGTGCCCGAACTTGCGGGAATATATATAAGCGCGGATATCTACGTAACGGGCGAGCAGGGCGAACAGGGCAAACTTGCCGAAGCCGACCTGAATATCGACGCGGCTGGCGTATCCGTTAAGCTCAACGTAATAACCGAAAGGCGCGGCGGAACTACTTATTTCTATATAAATTTAAGTCAGATTGCGCAGGTAAAACTACCCGACCTCAAATTGGTTGCCACGCAGGACAGCTTATTCGACACTTTCAAAGTGCTTGTATCTGCTATTAACGACACCGACATAGTAGAGGCTCTGGGCGCGCTTATAAACAAGGGCGGCGAAAATACCGCTCCCGCAAAAACGCAAACCAAACCGACGGTTACGGAAGAGCAGACGGATAAACTTGTCGGTTTGCTTGTAAAACTCTTCGATTTCAATTTTTCAAGCGCGGTAACCGCAACCGAAACAGACGGCGTAACCACGGCTACTATCGATTTGGACAACATAGTAAAACAGCTCGGCATAAACGCGGGCGCGCTGGGTACGGTGGAAGCGGTAATCGACCACAATACCCACGCCATTAAGACGAGCGGCAAAACGCTTATAACCGATAAGGACGGGGTTTCCTCTTTAAAGGAATGGCTTTCGCTCTCTTCGGAAAAAACGCACCGCCGCGATTACTCCGATTTCGAAAGAAAGGACTATATTTCCATAGAGTTCCTGCCCACGCTGTTAGACGATTTGATTAAGTTTGCAACCGACGAAAACGGCAAACTTCACGACAAGTTTACGCTTAGCGGCAACATAAAGGCAAACCTTGTGGGAATGATTGACGTCAATATCGACCCCTTCACTCTCACGGTGGATATAGGTGAAAGCGGTCTGTCCGTTTCCGCGGTAATGCACGTAAACAAGGCTAAGGTAATAGGCATAGGCATACCCGAAAGCACGGTGGGGCTTACATACGCAAACGGCTTGCTTACGCTTGCAAAGGGGCTCGACGGTTCTTCGCCCGAATACAAGGTGATGACTTTCGATTACTTCCTCGACCATATGCTAACCAAAAACGACTCCGTTTTGAAGTGGCTGTTGGATATAAGCGGCTGGGATTTGATAATGAGCTTTTTGACGGTCGACGTCGGTTCGGGGCTGACCTCGCCGGAAGATATTTACCTGTATAAAGCTACTTCCGTAAAGGAGGAGCAGGAAATATCTATGTACGACTACGTCGACGCTCTCCGCGTAATAATAGACGGGGTGCAGACGGCAAGCTTCGGCAACGGCATAGCCGACCTCGAAAGCACGCTGGGCGTTTACGACAATTATTACGGTTTCGCCCTCAACGCCGGCGCGGTAACAAACGGCGTTCTGACCAAGCTGTACGCGGCAATCACCCGCGGGGCGGAAGGCATAAGCGGAGTAAAGGCGAGCGGCGCGGTACAGTCGTACGTAAACTTCTCCGTTGACCTTGCGTACAGGGAGGGCTGGACGCAGGCGTATACGCTCGGCGCTTCGTTGCAGGAGGGCGTAACGGCGGTTAATCTGTACGACAACGCGCTGCAAATTGCGGCGGACAACAACTATAACGTAGACTTCGATTACTTTGTAAAGAAGCCCGGCGCGGGGTACGACGAAAAATTCGGGTGCCTGTCGGTGCTCAACGGCGGAAGCGGCTACACGCTTTCCACGGAGTATTCCAACATCTTATACTCGCACGAGCTTACTGTAATAGGGCTTGACGGTCAGAAAGAAATTCGCAACGTCCGCCACGGCTCAACCATTTACCTGTACGACAACGATTCGCCACTGTATACGGATACGAACAAGAGCCATAGGATAATCTACTCGCTTTCGCCCGACAGCGCGGGCGGCACGCAGGTTACTATGAACGGCGACCTCACGGTATACGCGCTTACTCGCAAAGCCGTAAACGTAATAGTCCACAGCGGCGGCGAAGAGTACACTGTAACCACGTTCGAGGGCGCGGATATGCCTTTGACCGTTACGGGGCTCGAAACGGTTTCTACGCCAGTATACGAGGACGGCTCGCCAGTAACGGCGGGGGATAAGGTGAGCGGCTTGCAGTCGCAGATACATATATACGGCGTATTCGTCAAGAGCGAAACGGTTGTAAACTACGTTAAATACAGGTTCGACGGGGAAACGCTCTCATATACGGCGGTAGGCAAGGCGGCGGGCTTTAACGACTATTACAGCGTAAAGGGCAACACCCTCGTACTCGAAAACACAATAGGCGGTTATCCCGTAACGGCGCTCGGCGCGGAGGCGTTCGCCAATACCGAGGGTAAACCTATTAAAAAAGTCGTTGTGCCCGAAAATATCACTTCGGTGGGCGAAAAGGCGTTCTTTAACAACACGGATATGCAGTCGATAGTATTCCTTGCGGAAACGGTTGACTTTAAGGGCGACGATTCGAACGGTACGTTCGCGTTCTACGGCTGTAACCTCTCTTCCAACGAGGAAAAGACCCAACTCGTAATATATTATAATAAGGTAACGGCAAACGGCGGCGAAAGCAATCTGTGGTCGCACTTCTTCACCGCAAAGGCGGCGGGTATTTCCTATTATAAGTATATAGGCATCGACCCCAACACTTCCGAGTGGATAAACTATCACGAAAACGGCGGCGGCGCGCTCTATGGCGCGGGCGGTTGGCAGTATGCGGAGTGCGGCGTTACGGTAGACTTAAACGGCGCGGAGGGCGGCAAGCTCAACGCCAAGGCGGTTGAAGCGACTTTGTCCCGTTATTTCCCCTACGTAACTGCGGGCGAATACTCGGGTAGCGCGTACGAAGATACTGTAAACAAGGCTCTCGAAGCAACTCTCGCTTCTATGGACTATACAAGCGGCGGCATAACTTACAAGTGCGTTTACGGCGTAAGTCAGTCGGTAGAAGGCGCAAAGGTCGTTTTAACTTTCAACGTATCCTACCAAAAGGCGGCGGAAGTTTACGTAAGAAGCGCGGTTGACTTCACCGTTTACGGCGTGCAGGTTAAAGCCGGAGTATTGACCAAGATAACCGTACCCGTGGAGGGAGATAATATCAGCCTCGCAACTCCTTCGCTGGACACGCACGACTTCAACGGTTGGAGGACCTCGGTTGAAAACGGCGTAACCGTTTACAACGCAGATTGGACAGCTAAGGAATTTAACCTGAAAATAAGGCTGACGAGGGGCGGAACGGATACGAATATCGTCCACGTAAATTCGCAGAGTATTAAAATTAGCGGCGGAGTAGTAAGCGGCACTACGGACGTAACTACCGTTAAAATTTACGGCGGCAACGCAACGTTTACTCTGTCGGATAAGGTGCTTACGATAGTATCGGGCGACGTTATATACACCGTTTACGTAAACGAAGCTTCCATTTTCGGTAGCGATAAAAATATAAAGCGCAACATAACCTGCGACGTCAGCGGCGCGGTTACGGTAAACGGAGATATGGTCGTTACCATTGCGTACTGAATTTATAGTTGAAAGGCGCACGGCGAAAAGCCGTGCGCTTTAATATTATTAAGTTGTATAGCATAAACTATCTTATGAAACTTTTGCAACAGATTTTAAGCGAGGCGGGCGCCGAGCTGGACAGGTCTTTTACGGTTGTGCCGGGGTTCGGCGGTTACTTCAAGTCGGTTAAGAGAGTGGACGATTACTCGCCCGAAAGGGTGGTGCTTACGGTCGCAAAAATGCGATTGACAGTAACGGGCAAAAAGCTTATAATAGACAAGTATTTTCAGCAGGATTTGCTTCTGCGCGGCGAAATTACGGGGGTAGGACTTGAATAACAGGGTAACGTTTGAAGTAACCGCCCCTATGGAAACGGCTTTAAAAAAGCTTGCCAAGGCGGATATTGCCGTTTACAGGCTTAAAAAACGCGGTTCGAGGCTGAGTTTCGGCGTGTCGGAGGAATATGCAAAAAAAGTTTTTGCAATTTTCGCGCATCCGTGCTATAATACGGTTATAGTACAAAACAGCCGTAAAACGCGCTTTGCTACGTTCGTTTCAAAGCGGTTCGGGCTGTTCGTCGGCTCGGCTCTGTTTGTGGTTGCGGCGGCGCTTTCGGGCAGAACGGTACTGCGCATAAAGGTCATAGGCAACGGCGGCTATTTAAGCCCGCAGGTTATATCCATAGCCCGTGAGTGCGGCGCGCGCGAGTGGTCGCTTTGCACTAAGTTGGACGCACCGCTCTTGCAGGCAAGGGTAATGGCTTTGCCGTACGTAAATTTCTGTTCGGTACAGCGCGCGGGCGCGTATCTTTTAATCGACGTGCGCACCGAGGAGGAGCATACTTCCCGCGCGGACGGGTTGCCCTTAAAAGCCGACGTTTCCGGCGAGGTGTACAGGCTTGTGGCAATCTGCGGCACGGCGGAGCGAGCTGTCGGCGACGCGGTATCGGACGGCGACGTGCTTATAGGCGCGTACGAACTGACGGAAAGCGGGGAAAAAATGCCCTGTCTTGCCGTGGGTTTTGCCGAAATTAAGGCGAGCGCCAGCGTTTCGCTCTTTTATTCCGAGGAAAACGAAGAGAACACCGCAAACGCGCTTAAAGCGGCAACGCTGTATTCCGAAAAGGTTTTAAGCCGCGAATATTCAGTAAGCCCCTGCGACGGCGGGGTGAAGTATGAAGTTTCGTTTACATACCTTAAAACGGTAGCCGTAAATATGGAATAAGACAAAAGAGGTGTATTTTTGGATATCGAAAGAAGAGTTTCCTCGGGCAATATAGAGGAGCTTTCCAGACTGTTGGGAACCTTTGACGAAAATTTGAATATAATCTCCCGCGAGTTGCAGGTTTTTTGCCGCGTCGACGGGTTGGATATCGTAATTTCAGGCGCGGACGAAAACGTTCATATCGCGCAGGAAGTCGTAAAAAACCTGTTGGTGCTTGTGGAAAACGGCGAACGGGTAGACGGCGGCAGGGCGGCGTACTGCATTGCTCTTGCCAAAGAGGGCAGGGCGGCGGATATTACCAAACTTTCTTCCGGCACGGTAGGCGTAACCTTCCGCGGCAAGCCAATAAAGTGCAAAACTGTGGGGCAGAAAGCGTACGTCGACGCAATCAGAAAGGATACGGTAGTATTCGGCGTAGGTCCCGCGGGTACGGGCAAAACCTATCTTGCGGTATGTTTGGCTGTGCAGGCTTTCAAGCAGAAGCAGGTGGAAAAAATCATTTTAACGCGCCCCGCGGTTGAAGCGGGCGAAAAACTCGGCTTTTTGCCGGGCGATTTGCAGACTAAGGTTGACCCCTATCTGCGCCCCCTGTACGACGCTTTGCAGGAAATGCTCGGCGTGGAGAGCTATACCAAGCTTATGGAGAGGGGAACTATTGAAATCGCGCCGCTTGCATATATGCGCGGCAGAACGCTTTCCAACGCGTTTATAATTTTAGACGAAGCGCAGAACACCACGCGCGAACAGATGAAAATGTTTTTAACCCGCCTGGGCGACGGCAGTAAAATGGTCATCACGGGCGACGTTTCGCAGATTGACCTGCCCGAAGGCAAGCAGAGCGGGCTTATACACTCCACAAATCTTTTAAATGAAGTGGAAGGGATTTCGGTAATAAACTTAACGGATAAAGACGTTGTCAGAAATACTTTGGTTATGCGCATTGTGCGCGCATACGATAAGGAGAACAAACAGTGAAAGAAAAACTGAGCAAAAAAACGGCGTTAATAGGCTTACTTATGTTTGCGCTCAACGCCGTGATATTGTTGGCGATTGCGTTTTTAATGATTGAACTAAATCAGGAAATGCACGCTATACAGTACATCACCGAAAACCCCGGCAAGGTGGTATTCGTCGTGGCTACGGTACTCTTTCTGTCGGTGCTCACGTTCGGGTATCTGTACTTTGAAAGCGTTTCAGTGCTTACGAGAATCATAAGGCTGATAGAGATGTTCACGCTCTTGGACCTTTCTCTATTTTTAAGCTTTATTTTCGGCAAGTACATCAACCCCGACGCGCGCCCCTTCGGCTTCTTCGCCATAATGTGCGCAACCCTTTTGGGAAGGCGTCAGGCAATGTTTTTAAACATAATAAACACTATACTTATATTCATAATGGATATAAACATCAACCTTGTAAATTTGGCTTCCACGCAAATGTGGCAGTACTGCGCGGGGCTTTTAATCACATTCTGCGCGGGCACCACGGTAGTTTTCGTATCGCACAAAATCAAGACGAGGTTGCAAAGCATACTGCTTGTGTTCGTGCTGTTGGTACCCATAGAGCTTATCATCGGCATAATGGAAATACTCTTCACTCAGGAGGGCGGCACGCAGTGGATACTCTTGGGCTACGGCGCGCTGGGCGCGCTGTTGAGCACGCTGTTGTATATGGTGCTTCTGCCGCTGTTCGAGCTTGTTTTTGCCGAGCTTACAATCTTCCGCCTGCGCGAAATAACTTCGCCCAACGCCGCGCTCATAAAACGGTTGAAGGAGGAGGCGCCCGGCACGTATAACCATTCGGTGGTGGTTTCACAGCTTGCCGAGGCTTGCGCAATCGCCATTGGCGAGGACGGCGAACTTGCCCGCGCGGCGGCGTACTATCACGACGTGGGCAAACTCGTAAAGCCCGAAATGTTTACGGAAAACCAATCCGATTACAACGTGCATAACGAGCTTTCGCCCGAGCTTTCCGCCGACATCATACGCTCGCACACGCGCGACGGCGCAAAGCTGATTAAAAAACAGCACCTGCCCGAATTTTTGTCGGACGTAGCCATACAGCACCACGGCACTCTGCCCATAAAGTATTTCTACGCCAAGGCGTTAAAGATGACCGACGGCGAAATAAGTATGGCGAATTACTCCTACACGGGACCCGTACCCCAGACGCGCATAGCGGCTATACTTATGATAGTCGACGCGGCGGAGGCGGCAACCCGTTCGCTTGCAAACAGAACGCCCGCAAGTATAGAAGCGCTTGTTGGAAGCCTGATTGAAGAGCGTATGAACTTAGACCAATTTGTAGACTGCAACATAACTATGCGCGATTTATCCATAATAAGCCACACCATAGCGCAGTCGCTTTCGGGCGTGTATCATTCGAGAATTTCTTACCCCAAAATCAAAATCGGCAGAAGCAGATAAGGCGCGTAAAAGTATGATTGACCTCAATATATGTTGCGACGAATACGATTTTTCGGCGTTGAGCGGCGCGTTCAGCCGCGAAGCCGAAGCCGACTGCCCCGTATCTTTGGAAGTGGTTTTTGCCGACGGGGAAGAAATAAGGCGGCTAAACGCGCAATTCAGAAATACCGACAGGGAAACGGACGTGCTCTCTTTCCCTACGCTCGACGGCATATGCGGCAAGGCGCTCAGCGGCAAAGATTACCCTTACGACGTCGACGCGGACGGCACGCTCTTTCTCGGCTCTGTCGTCATTTGTAAAGACGTTGCGCGCAGGCAGGCGGAGGAGTACGGACATTCTTACGAGCGCGAGCTCAATTATCTCGCCGCGCACGGCGTTTGCCATTTGCTCGGTTACGACCATATAGAGGAAGCCGACAGGGCGCAGATGCGCGCGGTGGAAGAGCGCGTGTTAAATAAAATCAACCTTGCGAGGGAGTAGATGAAAAGCGGATACGTGGCATTGATAGGAAAGGCAAACGCGGGCAAGTCCACGCTTGTAAACGTGCTTGTGGGCGAAAAGGTGGCGATAGTTTCACCTAAACCCCAGACCACGCGCGACGCGATTATGGGCATAATAACAGAGCCCGACTATCAGATTGTTTTTATCGATACTCCCGGCATATACAGGGCTAAAACGGCGCTTTCGCAGACGATGGCTAAAACAACCGAAACTACGGCAAAGGGCGTCGATTTGATACTTTACGTGCACGACGGGCACGCGGGCGTTACGGACAAGGATATCGAGCTTATAAAACGTTTTACAGGCGGAAAAATACCCGTAATAATCGCTTATACAAAAACGGACATTATGCCCGCGGAAAAAATTCCCGAGGACTTTAAAAAGCTATACGAAGCGGGCGTTGATTGCGACGTGTATCCCGTTTCCGCGCGCAAGGGCAGAAATCTTAAAAAACTTGTAAGCGCGATAGTCGAAAAACTTCCCGAGGGGGAAAAGGTGATTGTTGACGACATAGTGTCGGACAAGAGCGAAAGGTTTATGCTCGCCGAGATTATGCGCGAAAAAATTCTGCTTAAATTCGATAAGGAAATTCCGCACGGAGTGGCGGTAATAATAAACACGTTCGAAAAGCAGGATAACGGCGTGTACGACGTCAATCTGGATATAGTATGCGAAAAGGCTAACCATAAAGCCATACTCATAGGCAAGCAGGGCGCGGCTTTAAAGGAAGTAAGCTCGTTTGCAAGAAAGGATATGGAAAAGTTTTTGGGCGCGAAAGTTTTTCTAACCACATACGTAAAGGTCAAAGAAGATTGGCGCGACCGTCCGTCCCTTATGGACAGTTTGGGCTACGGCAAAAAATCGCAGTCATAAAAACGCAAATTCCGCACACCCTAATTTTGGGAGGGCGATATGCGGGAAAGAGATAACGACGCCGCCGAACTTGCCTGGAAAATGTTTGAAAAGACGGGCTCGGTAAGCTACTATATGTTATACAAAGAATTGAAAGGAAGAAAGTAATACGTATTATTTTCAACCGAGCGGTTTACCTTTGTTGTAACACGCGAGGGAAAATGCGGAAAATTTACGCGTTGCTAATAGCAAACCAAGAATTTAAAAATGGAAAATATAAAGGTAAACGCGCTTATGTTGCGCGCAACCGATTACCTTGAAAACGATAAAATACTCACCCTGCTTACCGCCGAAAAGGGAAAAATTACGGCGGGAATAAAGGGGGTTAAAAAGGCGGGCGCAAAGCTTAAATTTGCCGCCCAGCCCTTTTGTTTTGCGGAGTATATTTTAGCCGAGCGCGGCGGCAGATACACCGTTACTCAGGCAAGCGAGTGCGAAAGCTTTTACGATTTGAGGACGGACGTAAACAAGTTTTACGCCGCCTGCGCCGCGTGCGAAACGGCGGCGGCTCTTACGTTCGAAGGGGACGGAGGCGGCGGTATTTTTTACGGTTGCGTAAAGGCGCTTACTCAGATGTGCGGCGGCGACGAAGCCCTCGCGCTAATAAGCTTTCTTCTCACCTCTTTAAAGGGCGCGGGGTACGGAATTTCTACGGAAGGGTGCGCGGCTTGCTCGGCAGATTTAAGCGGCGCGGAAAAAATGCGCTTCGATATGGACGCGGGCGCTTTTTACTGTTGGGAGTGCGGCAACGGCGCGGGCGTAAGCGGCGCTACATATACGGCAATCAAGGCGGCGGAAGGGTGCGGCGGCAACGCGGCGGCGGAGGGCAAAAAACGCGCTTTGAAACTGCTGAAAGAGTATCTTTCGTACAAGACGGAAGCAAAGTGTTTAAGCCTTTCGGAATACATCGCGCTGATATAAGATTTCAACATTACCGCCGACTACTTTCTCGGAATTACGGAAGAATATTGAATTTTAAAACTTCTCCTTTGGGGGAAGTTTTTTTGCGGGAGGACGAATGAAATTTATTTTAGTCGAAGAAGAGGACAAGAGAAATTATTTCGATTTATTGCTTTCGGCGGACGAACAGCCGTCTATGATAGAAAAGTATCTCGGCAGGGGTACTATGTACGCGCTCGTAGACGGCGGTGTTAAGGCGGTGTGCGTGGTAACGGACGAGGGGAACGGAACGCTTGAAATTAAAAACATAGCCGTGCGAGAAGGTTTCCGCAAAAAGGGGTACGGCAGGGCGCTTATAAATTTTTTGCAGGAGGAGTACCGAGGCGGTTTTTCAATCTTGCAGGCGGGCACGGGCGACAGCCCTTTAACCGTTCCGTTTTATTTGAGTTGCGGGTTCGAAAGGGCGCACACCGTAAAGGACTTTTTTACGCATAACTACGCCGAGCCTATCTACGAGGGCGGGATACTGCTTACCGATATGGTGTACTTCCGCAAACGCATTTAAGTGGAACATTTAACCATATTTTGGTTTTTATTTTACATTTGCCAATTGTGTAAAAATATTCCGTAAAGTACTTGAAATATGGACGAATATGTTCTATAATGAGAAAGTCAGTAAGAATAAACGATTTGAAGGAGGAATTTTATGGCAAAAAAGTATTGCTACCTTTTTACCGAAGGTAATGCAAAGATGAGAGAACTTCTGGGCGGCAAGGGTGCAAACCTGGCTGAAATGACCAATATAGGTTTGCCCGTACCTCAGGGTTTCACTATTTCTACCGAGGCGTGCACTCAGTACTATGAAGACGGCAGGCAAATCAACCCCGAAATCAAGGCTGAGATAATGTCGTATATCGATAAAATGGAAACCATTTGCGGCAAGAAGTTCGGCGATAAGGAAAACCCCCTTCTCGTTTCCGTCCGCTCCGGCGCCCGCGCTTCGATGCCCGGTATGATGGACACCATCCTCAATCTCGGCTTGAACGAAGAAGTTGTAAACACCATTGCAACCAAATCGGGCAACCCCCGCTGGGCTTGGGACTGTTACAGAAGATTTATTCAGATGTTCTCCGACGTCGTTATGGAAGTCGGCAAGAAGTATTTTGAAAAACTCATCGATAAAATGAAAGAGGAAAAGGGCGTTGAATTCGACGTGGACCTCGACGCCAACGACCTCAAAACGCTTGCCAACCAATTCAAAGCCGAGTATAAATCCCAGCTTGGCAAAGATTTCCCCGACGACCCCAAGGAACAGCTCTTCGCCGCGGTTCAGGCGGTATTCCGCAGCTGGGACAACCCCCGCGCAAACATTTACAGAATGGACCACGACATACCTTACAGCTGGGGTACTGCCGTAAACGTTCAGATGATGGCGTTCGGCAATATGGGCGACGATTGCGGCACGGGCGTTGCGTTCACGCGTAACCCTGCAACCGGTGAAAAGGGACTTATGGGCGAATTCCTTATGAACGCTCAGGGCGAAGACGTAGTTGCAGGCGTTCGTACTCCTATGCCTATTTCCAAAATGGCGGAAGTTCTTCCCGACGTTTACAAGCAGTTTTTAAAAGTTTGCGATACTCTTGAAAATCACTACCGCGATATGCAGGATATGGAATTTACTATCGAAAAGGGTAAGCTCTATATGCTTCAAACGCGTAACGGCAAGCGTACCGCGGCGGCGGCTATTAAAATTGCCTGCGATTTGATTGACGAAAAGATGATAACCGAACAGGAAGCGCTGATGCAGATTGACGCAAAGTCGCTCGATATGCTTCTGCACCCTCAGTTCGACCCCAAGGCTTTAAAGGAAGCCGACAAGAAAAACGTTGTCGGCAAGGGTATAGCGGCTTCCCCCGGCGCGGCGGCAGGCTCGATTGTATTTACCGCCGAGGACGCGGTTATAGAGGGCAAGAAGGGCAAGAAGGTAGTTTTGGTACGTCTTGAAACTTCCCCCGAAGATATCGAGGGTATGAAGTACTCGCAGGGTATCCTGACCGTTCGCGGCGGACAGACCTCGCACGCGGCGGTAGTTGCCCGCGGTATGGGTACGTGCTGCGTATCCGGTTGCGGCGACATAAAGATGGACGAAGAAAACAAGTGCTTCACGCTTGCGGGTAAAGTTTACCACGAGGGCGACGGCATTTCCCTCGACGGCTCCACGGGCAATATTTACGATTGCCTTATCCCCACCGTTCCCGCAGACCCCAACACGGGATACTTCGGCAGAATTATGGAACTTGCCGATAAATACAAGGCGCTCGGCGTAAGAACCAATGCGGACACCCCCGCGGACGCTAAGCAGGCGGCGGCGTTCGGCGCGCAGGGCATAGGTCTTTGCCGTACGGAGCATATGTTCTTCGACCCCGCGAGAATAGGCGCGTTCCGCGAAATGATTTGCTCGGATACGGTTGAAGAAAGGCAGGCGGCTCTCGCTAAAATCGAGCCTATGCAGCAGGCGGACTTCGAAGGGCTTATGGAAGCTTTGGAAGGTCAGCCCGTTACCATCCGTTTCCTTGACCCTCCCCTTCACGAGTTTGTACCTACCGACGAAGAGGACATTAAAGCTCTTGCAAAGGCGCAGGGCAAGTCGGTTGCGCAGATTAAGCAGATTATTTCCGACCTTCACGAATTCAACCCTATGATGGGACACCGCGGTTGCCGTTTAACGGTTACCTATCCCGAAATTGCCGTAATGCAGACCAACGCGGTTATCAAGGCGGCTATTGCGGTACAGAAGCGCCACAAGAATTGGAAAGTCGTTCCCGAAATTATGATACCTCTCGTAGGCGAGATAAAGGAACTTGCGTTTGTAAAGAAGACGGTTGTGGAAACTGCGGACGCGGTTATCAAGGCTTCGGGCGTTGCGCTCAAATACGAAGTGGGCACTATGATTGAAATTCCCCGCGCGGCATTGACGGCGGACGAAATTGCTAAGGAAGCGGAGTTCTTCTGCTTCGGCACCAACGACTTAACGCAGATGACTTTCGGCTTCTCGCGCGACGACGCGGGCAAATTCCTGCCTTCGTACTATGCAAATAAGATTTACGAAAGCGACCCGTTCAGCCGTTTGGATACCGTCGGCGTAGGTAAGCTTATGGAAACTGCCGTTAAGCTTGGCAAGGGTGAAAGAAAGGATTTGCATATCGGTATATGCGGTGAGCACGGCGGCGACCCTTCTTCCATAGAATTCTGCCACAAAATCGGCTTGAACTATGTTTCCTGCTCGCCTTACCGCGTGCCCATCGCACGTCTTTCTGCGGCACAAGCAAATATTCGACACGAACGTAAAAAATAATCTATAAAAACCCACAAACAGTCCGTTTTCGACACGAAAACGGGCTGTTTTTCTATATTTTCGACAAAATCATCGCATGACTAACATTACTATTAGGGAGTGTTACTATCAAAAAAAGCAATAAAAAATTGACATTTTCAGCGCTATCGCAGTGCTTTTTCGGGCATGGCAATGATAGACGGGCAATCGCTGGACGTTAGTGTTTTCCTCTTGGATTTGATATAGTAATTATATTAAATTTCAGGAGGAGTATAATGTTTATCAACAACAAGCAGCAGGCAAACCGCGTAAGACGAGTAGTTTTTTACGGCAGGGTATCTACGGAGCACGAGGAGCAGATGTATGCTCTCAAAAATCAGATGCAATGGTATGAGGAGTTGTGCCGATATTTTCCCAATTGGTATATTGTAGATCGTTTTACCGATGACGGGATTACCGGTACACAAACAAAGAAACGTCCGGCGTTTTTGCGAATGATTGATGACGCGGGAAAAGGCAAGTTCGACCTAATCGTTACAAGAGAGGTATCCCGTTTTGCCCGCAACACAATTGATTGCTTGGAGATTACGAGAAAGTTAAAGAATATCGGTGTGGAAGTCTTTTTTGTTCAAGAGGGAATATGGACAATGGAGAGCGAGGGTGAATTAAACCTTACAATTCGAGCAATGGTGGCGCAAGAAGAGAGCCGCAAGATGTCTGAACGTATAAAGGCGGGGCAAGCTATCAGCCGTAAAAACGGAGTTATCTACGGAAGCGGCACGCTGCTTGGTTATGATAAAGTCGGGAAAACTTATGTAATAAATTTTGAACAGGCGGAGACAGTTCGCCTGATTTTTAATTTATACGAGTCAGGACTGGGAATGCAGACTATTCGCAATGAGCTAATTCGTCCCGGAAGAAAAAACGCAAAAGGGAACGTTGAATGGGATACCACAAGAATATCGCGCTGTTTGAAGAACACGATATATAAAGGAGTAATCGGTTACAACAAAACCTACCGCAACAATTATCTTGAACAAAAGATTGTGGTCAATCGTGATGAAAGCAAACACATTTATGTAAAAGGTGATTTCGAGCCTATTATTTCGGAAGAACAGTGGGAACATTGTAGACATATCCGAGAGAGCCGTGTCGTAGTAAGGGCGGTCAATTCGGGAGAAGAAACCAAATTGGTTAAAATGACTTCGCGTGCTACAAAAAACGTGTGGACGAATAAGTTGCGTTGTCGGTGCGGTTCATCAATGCGTATGAATAAATGGCATAAAAGAAAAGACGGCGTGAGACCGACCGGTTACAAATGCTATAATCAACTCAACTGTGGTGTTGACAAAATAGCAGAAGTCAATCGCACAGGATTTTGTAATATGAAATCAATTTGCGGTTGGAAGTTAGAGTTAATGGCACTTTTTGTGCTCAGAAGTTATTTAGGATAAAAGAGATATTTGACCGTGCGGCTAAAATACTGTCGGGACGTATGTTCGTTGATAAAAATGATAAAAGAACAAAAATAAGCGAATATGAGGACAAACTCAAAAGGCTTAGCGAAAAGCTTGAACGCTTGCTTGAAATGCGTGCCGATGGCGAACTTGATAAGGATAAATATATGCTGATGAAAAGTGAGACCGAAGCAAATATTCAGCAGACCAAACAGGAATTATTGGTTTACGAAAGAGAAGATGATGCAAAGAAACCTTATTCAAAAGAAGAAATCTCAAAATATCTTTCAAGCATTTTGAATGATAAAACAATCAAAATCGACGACGATTTAATTGATATCCTTGTTAAAAATATTAAAGTTGTAAGCGATAATGAATTTCTTTGGGTAGTGGACTTCGGCAGCGAATGTAGCCAAGAACTAGAATTCACGATTCCATTCAGAAGCGCTCAAAAATTTCGCAATGCTCGAAACGAAATACTGAGAAAAAACCAATATGAAGATTTGAAAGTTAAAATTTATATAAACTCGACTATGTAGCATTTTATAATTACAAATACAGGAGAACTTTTTACCCTATTTTTCCTCCTAAACGCTTGACATTGTATCGTTGCAATGATATACTCTTAATCGAGATATCGTTGTGACGATACTTTGGAGGTTTGCATGAAGAAAGAAATTTTACATGGTTCAGAGTATATAATTAAGAAGCCCGAACTTAAACTAGGGAAGACTACGAATGACTACGGGCAAGGCTTTTATTGTACATTATTGCCCGAAATGGCAAAGGAGTGGGCGTGTAAGGATAATCACGATGGGTTTATGAATCGTTATCTTCTTGATGACGATGATTTAAAATATTTGAATTTGTTAGATGGTAGGCATACTGTTCTCAATTGGATAGCATTATTGCTTTTGCACCGTACTTTTACGATTCAAGATGAAATTGCAAGAGATGCTAGAGAATATATAATAAACAATTTTGCCATCGACACATTAGACTATGATGTAATAATAGGATATAGAGCTGATGATTCTTATTTTTCGTTTGCGCAGTCCTTTGTTAGTAATGCGCTTCCGATGAGAAGTTTGTCTCGTGCTCTGCAACTTGGAAAACTGGGAGAACAAACTGTTTTGGTGTCTGAAAAAGCTTTTGAGAGAGTTACGTTTGTAGATGCTATTCCGGTGTCTAAAGAAGAATATTATCCTAAATTTTTGTCAAGAGATACAGAAGCAAGAAGATCTTTCAGAGAAGATATAAAAAAGAAGAAACCTTATAAGGACGATATTTTTGTAATGGATATTCTTAGGGAGGAAATCAAAAATGACGATCCGCGCATTCAACGAATTATACTTGAATGATGCTCAAACAAATTTAGCAAATGCATTCGATTATGCAATAAACACCTGTAATCTTTTATCGGATGATTTTGCGGGAATTTTTTCACGTTCCGATTATGTGAAAAAATTCGAATACGGCGATCCTGCCGTTATCTCCGGTAAATCTGGGGTAGAGTTAGTCAAGGCTATTTTAAGTAAGGTCAATATTGTTGAAGGTTTTCCGGAGCCGCAATTCAATCAGGAGAGAAGTCCTGAATATTGGGCGGGCTGGGCGCTTGCATATTATCAGTGGTATAGCGCAAAACGCTTTAAGGATATTTTTGCTAGGATACCGCTTTCGCAGATAATTCTGATGTATAAAGTTTTTCACGAAATGGATGTTACTGAGTTTGCGGAATCGATGGAAAAACGTTATAACGAAGTGGAAGTTGAAACAAAGCTCCGCTCTTTACGTGAAGCAAGAGGGCTTTCCCAAAGAGAATTGTCGAAGATTTCCGGAGTCAAGCTTCGCTCCATTCAGCTCTTCGAGCAGAAAGTAAACGATATAGATAAAGCGCAAACTCATACGCTGTATAAGTTATCCAGAGTGCTTGGATGCACTATTGAAGATTTACTTGAAAATCCTGAGCGAATGACATAAAGTGAAAAACTCCAAGCACTTAAAAGTTGGATACCAAGGTGAATACAATAATTTTTTAAATAACTATAAATCACAAAAATACCGAACAAAAAAATTTTTGTAAAAACACTTGACATAAGCATAAAGTTGTGATAAGATATATGTAAGCAATTGATTGGGCAAGCTTTTATCAAAAAAATCACAATCATTTGTGATAAAATGCAAGGTGCGTTATGAAATTAAAAGAAATCTCAAGTATTCGAACAGGGGCTGTTCTATCGCGATTAAATGGAAGCGGTAAAGAAGTTCGTGCAATAACATTGAAGGCACTTGATGCAGATGGGTGTTTGGATTGTAATTCTTTTGAAACCGTAGTGGTTGATGTGAAAGCGAAAGATGATTATTTTGCCCAAGTAGGCGATGTGCTTATCAGGTTAACAGCTCCATATACGGCGACGGTTATATCAGAAGAGTGTGCCGGTGCGGTGGTATCATCCCATTATGCAATAATACGCTGTAAAGAAAGTATCAATCCGTGGTATTTATTTTGGTGGTTAAAGCAAAATAGAGATTTGTTTTATAAGGAAGCAAGCGGCAGTGTTTTATTGGGGACAATTAGTTCAAATGTAATAGCGGAAATACCGATAAAAGTTATCCCATTTGATCAACAAAAGAAAATTGCGGAGTTAATACAGACATCAAGACGAGAAAGAGAACTTGTAATAAAACTAATTGAGCTGAGAAATAAACTTGTCAATTCCGCTGTTAAGACAATAGTACTATGATTGTGAGGCAAAATATGGCTGAGAGAAAAAAGATATCTAAAAATACAGAACGACTTTTATGGGCAATGTCGGCAGGGCGTTGTGAAAAATGTGGTCGTTTAATTTATAAACATCCCCTTAGTGGCGTAATAGGAAATTTTGCGCAAATTGCGCACAATCTGCCTGTGGGTGATGGTGCTCGTATAGAATATAAACGAGAATACAAACAAATTGACCAATCTTTGAATATAGATGATGTCGGCAACCTGCTGTTATTGTGTTATGATTGCCATAAGGAAGTTGATGAAATTCGTCCAGAGAATTATCCACCCGAGATATTAAAAATGCTCAAAGCAGATTTTGAAGAATTTATACTTAAAGCAACAAATATTAAGCGTATAGTGCCAACTCTTGCTTTACTGTATTCACCGAATTTACATAACAGAAAATGGCAAGTAACAGGAATATTGAAAGCGTTATTTCCAGAAAAGTATATCGAAAGTGAGATTGACTTGACGCTTAAAGACTCAGAATTTTACGTCGGTGATTCTAATTTTTGGAAAATTGAAGAAAAAAACTTAGAGCGCAGATTTAACCAACAAGTTATACCTTATATTGAAAATTATAAGAAGGGTACGCCCAATTTATCGGTTTTTGCTGTAGGCCCGATTCCGCTTCTTGTAAAGCTTGGTGTTTTGTTGTCGAATAAGCACAGTGTGGATGTATATCAACTGAAAAAATCCCCGGTTTCGTCTTGGGAGTGGGAAACAACGGATGGTGATACTGAATATGATGTCTCTTATATTCAACAGAGCAAAAATCCCGACAAGATAATTCTTATTTTGTCTTTGAGTGGAATTATACGCCATGAGGAAGTGCGCAAAGCAGTTGAATGGGATAACGCTACTGTAGTAGAAATAAGAACAAATCATAGTCCATCGGACGATTATTTGCGTAATAAACGGCAGTTGGATAAATTTGTTTGCTGTTATCAGAAGTTAAAAGAAGAACTTCGCAATTCGATAAATTCTAATGTGTTCGTTCATATAGTTGCAGCTGTTCCGGTGTCTGTTGCAGTTGAAATAGGTAGACATAGGAATCCTGCGTTTGATTTACCGTTTATAATTTACAATTATAAGCAAGGTGTATATGAAAGAGCTATTACAATAGGAGAAAATAATGACTAAAATAATCAATAAACTGCTTAATCAACTTGCAGACGAAATTGACATAACAGATAGCCAACATGGGGCTATTAAACACGCTTATAACAGCGTAGCAGATTGGTTAAATCAACAAAACACAAAAATTGCAAAGCACGATATAGATATTTTTCCACAAGGAAGTATGATGTACGGAACAGCAATAAAACCAATAGAAGAGGATGATTGTGATGTAGACTTAGTATGCAAGTTTACAAAAGGGACATGTGGTCTTAGTCCTGCTTATGTTAAGAAGAGTGTGGGTGAGCGATTAAATGAAAATCTGACGTATAGGAGACTTCTTGAAAAAGAGGGAAGAAGATGTTGGACATTGCAATACAGTGATAGCCTTAATTTTCACATGGATATTTTGCCTGCTATTCCTTTTAATGAGGAATATCGTTCAGATGCTAGATTTAATGCAATATATGAAAGTATGAATACTGCAAGGGAACTTGCTTTGTTGGCTACGGATAAAAATAAAGTAACGCAAGAGTATAGTTTTATTCCAACTAATCCAAGGGGATATGCGGAATGGTTTAGATCAAGAATTCATTTTAACAGAACAAAGAGAGTTTGTGAGAGCGTTGAGCGATTACCAGAATATCCTTATAAGACGGTTTTACAAAAGTCTATTCAGCTTTTAAAACGTCATAGAGATGTGTTTTTTCAGGACCAAGATGAAGATTTAAAGCCCATATCTATGATTATAACTACTCTTATTGCAAAATGTTATAATGGTGAAACTGAAATATATGACTTTATTTGCAAAGCATTAAATCAAATGTCATCTTTTATAGAACGTGATGATGCAGGGAAATATGTTATTAAAAATCCTGTAATGCCATTGGAAAACTTTGCCGATAAGTGGGCGGAAAAGCCTAACAAGGCAAAAGCGTTTTTTAATTGGGCAAACCAAGCGACCGAAGATTTTGAAAATCTTTCTCAAATAACAACTTATAGTGGTTTTGAAAAGGAATTAAAACGATTATTTGCTCAAAAGCCGGTTGATAGATTAATGGAATCTTACAGAAACCAGCTTCAACAAGAAAGGGAAGTAGTTGCAACGACCGCAATGGTTGAGAAGTCTCCATTAGTTGCACTTATTGAAAAAATACCTCACAGAATAACACCACCTTGGAAATTACCTCATGGTTATCGCGTTCAAATTCAAGGGAAAGTTAGCTATGATGGGGTGAATTATAAAACGTTTACCAGTGGCATGCCATTGACCAAAGGAGTAAGTCTTCAATTCTTCCCAATACATAGCATAAAACCGCCGTATTCGGTAAAATGGCAGATTACGAATACAGGAGAAGATGCGCGTAGAGCTGGTTGTTTACGTGGAAATGAGTTTGAAAATAGTCAACTAAATGGTTACGGCGGACAAATAACGGGCAAAAGAGAAACTACAGCTTATACCGGAACGCATTATGTACAGTGTTTTATTATTCAGCACGGCAATCAATGTGTTGGAGTCAGTGAACCATTTGTAGTTAAAGTGCAATAAAGAAAAGGAGAATGAAAAATGACTACACGTAAAAATATTGAAAATGCGCTTTGGAAGGCTTGCGATAGCTTTCGTGGAAAAATTGACAGTAGTAGATATAAAGATTATATCTTGTCTATGCTTTTCTTGAAGTATCTGTCGGATGTAAATAAAGAAAAACGAGAGGAGTACTTTAAGCAGTATAATGGCGATGAAGTGCGCGTTGAACGTGCTATGAGTCGTGAGCCGTTTGTAATCGATAACGAATCTAATTTCGATTTTTTGTATAAAAATAGGACAGATGCCAAAATCGGACAAAAAATCAACGTAGCACTGTCTGCAATAGAAGAACGTAATGGTGCTAAGCTACGCAATGTTTTTCGTGCGATAGATTTTAACTCTACCGTCGATTTGGGTGAGCCGCGCGAGAAAAACGCCATATTAAAAAATTTACTTGAAGATTTTCATGGTTTGGATTTGTCGCCAAGCCAATTGGATAGTGCGGATATTATCGGCGATGCTTATGAATATATGATTGCAAATTTCGCATCCGATGCAGGCAAAAAAGGCGGAGAATTCTTTACGCCTAGTCGTGTCAGCGAATTAGTTGCAAAATTAGTGGAACCGAAAGAGAATGATAGAATATACGACCCTACTTGTGGTAGCGGCGGACTGCTGTTAAAGGCATACAAGGAAGCCAAAACACGTAAAGTCGCAATTTATGGTCAAGAACGCAATGCACAAACGTGGGCGCTTTGCAAGATGAATATGTTCTTGCATAACATCGCAGATGCAACGATTTGGCAGGGCGACACGCTTGCTAATCCGCAGAATATACAAGACGATAAACTTATGAAGTTTCAAGTAATTGTCGCCAACCCTCCTTTTAGTTTGGATAAATGGGATAGCGGCTTCCTCCCCGAAGGGGTCCAAAAAGCAAAAATGAGCGAGAGTCTTGACCCTTGGAAACGGTTTTCTTGGGGCATTCCTCCTACGTCAAAGGGCGATTACGCTTTTGTTATGCACATGTTAAATTGCTTGGATGATACGAGTGGTCGCATGGGAGTTGTGCTTCCGCACGGTGTTCTGTTCAGGGGGGCGCAGGAAGGAAAAATTCGTCGAACCATCATTGAAAATTTCAACTTGCTTGATGCAGTTATTGGTTTACCCGCAAACTTATTTTTTGGCGCGGGAATTCCTGCGTGCGTGCTAATTTTTAAGAAAAATCGTCCTACTCGTAATATTTTCTTCATTGATGCGAGCGGAGAGGGAAACTATGAGAAAGGAAAAAATCAAAATATTCTTCGTCCATGTGACATTGATAAAATTGTAGACACTTATAAAAAGCGTGCGGTTATAGATAAATACAGTTTTGATGCGTCCTATGAAATGGTTACGGAAAATGAATTTAATCTCAATATTCCTCGTTATGTTGATACTTTCGAGGAGGAACCGCCTGTGGATATTGATGAAGTCAAAGCGCAAATTGCTGCAACAGAGCAAGAACTTGCAGAAGTACAGGCACGAATGGCAAAAATACTGAAAGAACTTGGTGTGTAAAATGGTTAAAACAAAAAAAGTTCCTATAGGGTGGGAACTGACTCCGTTATCAAAAGTATTAGTTGAACGGACAGAACGAAAAGGTAAAACAGATGTGAAAATTTATTCTGTTGCTGTAAATAAGGGCGTAGTGAACCAAGTGGAGCATTTAGGACGTAGTTACGCAGCAGAAGATACATCAAATTACAATTTGGTTTCGTTTGGTGATATAGTTTATACTAAAAGTCCAACTGGGGATTTTCCATATGGTATTGTAAAACAAAGTCATGTCAAACAAGATGTAGCGGTATCTCCTCTGTATGGAGTTTATAAACCGGGGAATTTTTATCTTGGGTTGTTTTTAGACTATTATTTTCAATCGCATATTAATGCTAATAATTATTTAAAAAAGATTGTAAATAAAGGTGCCAAAAATACGATTTTAGTTAGTAATCAGGTTTTTCTGCATAACTGTATATTATTGCCCAATGATGTAACGGAACAACAAAAAATTGTAGAAATTCTTATGACGCAAGATAAAGTTATTGCATTAAAAGAAAAACTTCTTGAAGCAAAGAAGAAACAAAAAAAGTGGTTAATGCAGAAATTTTTAATGAACCAGAATTGGCAAAAAGTTAAATTAGAGGAGTTGTTTAATAGACTTTTACGTAAAAACGTTGTCGGCAACGGAAATGTTCTAACTATTTCTGCTAATCATGGTTTAATTAGTCAAGAAAGTTACTTTAAAAAAAGCATAGCTAGTAGTGATTTATCTAACTATTTTTTATTGTATAAGGGGGATTTTGCTTATAATAAAAGTTATTCTGAAAATTACCCATACGGGGCTATTAAACGGTTAGATAAATATGAAATGGGAGTTGTTTCTCCACTTTATATATGTTTTACTCCCACATTTAGTAATAAATGCCCTGAATTTTATATGCATTATTTTGAATCGTTATTACTTGATAGGGAAATCAAAGCTATTTCGCAGGAAGGTGCTAGGAATCATGGATTACTAAATATAGCAATTGACGATTTTTTTTCGATGGGAATACCGTTTCCTCCTGTTGAATCGCAACAAAAGATTGCTCAACAATTATCCGTAGCAGATAAAGAGATAGAATTGCTTGCAAAGGATTTAGAGTCGCAAAAAAGTCTTAAGCAATACCTAATGCAGCAATTATTGACGGGAAAAATTCGTGTATAAGGAGGAGAAGCATGTACGAAGCATATTTGGAAAAAGAGTTTCAAAGACAAGCTGTTGAAGTGTTAGTTAAACTCGGTTATACTCTTTTATCAAACGAAGAGTGCAATAAAGAACGCGGTGGTAAATATAACGTTCTACTGAAAGACATTTTACGCACTCGCTTGCGCGAGATGAATACCTTTGAGTATGGCGGAATTATGTATCGCTTTTCTCCCGCAAATATCGAGCGGGCGATTGATGAGTTGGATGCATCACTTTCAGATGGGCTCTTAAAGACGAGTGAGAAAATATATGATGCTCTTCTTCTCGGACGAGATTTGCCCGAAACAGTAGGTAGTGGTGCGGAGAAACGAATATTATCATTTAATTTGCATTTTATAGACTGGCATCATCCTGAAAACAATGTTTACCATGTTGCACGTGAGTATTATGTGTCAAACGAAGCCGGAGATGACGGGTCGCGTCCGGATATAGTTTTATTTGTAAACGGTATCCCGCTTGGAATCATTGAATGTAAAGCACCGGATATAGATGAAGATTTTGCGGTAATCCAACATATTCGTAATCAAAATAAAGAATATAAAGGTTGTATTTCGCAGCTATACAAATTTGCGCAAATTCTTGTTGCTACAAACAAAAATTCTGTTAAGTATGCAACTGTCGGCACAGGTAAAAAATATTGGACAATATGGAAAGAAGAAAACAGGGAATGGCTTAACGAACAGTTAATGCAGTGCGTAGTTGGACGCAAGCCGACAGAGCAGGATAGGGCATTAATTTCTCTTTATTCTCCCGAGCGTTTGTTGAAAATTGCTTGCTACTTTACTCTATATGATGCGAATGTAAAAAAGATTGCTCGGTATCAGCAGTTTTTTGCCGTCGAGCAAATTATTAATACCATAGAGACAAATGATGTTGTTTCAGGGAATAGGCAAAGTGGCGTTGTTTGGCATACGCAAGGAAGCGGTAAATCGTTAACTATGGTTATGCTGGCGAAGTATATTTTAGAAAATATCAAGGGCAGTAAAGTTGTTTTAGTAACAGATCGTACAGAGCTTGATAGACAGATAGAGCAAACATTCAGTCATACTCGATTAAAGCCTGCGAGAGCGACAAGCGGGAAGAATCTAATTGATTTGATTGAAAAGAATAACGTAGAAATCGTTACCGCACTTATAAATAAATTCAATACAGTGGAAAACAGCGGGTTAAAGATATTAAGTCGTGATGTTTTTATATTGGTTGATGAAAGCCATCGCACGCAATACGGTAACCTTGCTGCCAAAATGAGACTTGTGTTCCCGAATGCTTGTTATATCGGCTTTACAGGTACGCCGCTTCTGCGTAAGGAAAAAAGCACAATGGCGAAGTTTGGCAATAAGTTAATTCACCGATACACAATTCGTGACGGTGTAAATGATAAAGCGATTGTGCCATTGATTTATGAAGGAAGATTTGTTGAGCAAAATGTTGATGAAAACAATATTGACAGATGGTTTGCTCAAATTACAAAGCGTCTTTCTGAAAAGCAAACCGAAGATTTAAAGGCGAAGTGGGCACAGTTAAAGCGGATTACAAGTACTGAGGAGAGAATAAGATTTATTTCGCTTGATATCAATACACATTTTTTAGAAGGCTTTAAAAATTCGGGATTTAAGGCAATGCTTGCTTGTACTTATAAACGAGATGCGGTACGTTATTTACAATGTTTCGAGGATATGGGAGATTTAACGACTGCTGTTATTATTTCTCCACCGGATATGCGAGAAGGTTACGAGGAAATTGATGATGAACCGGATGATCTTGTAAGACGTTTTTGGGACAAGATGATAAATCGTTACGGTGATGTTGAGCGATATGAAGAGACAATAAAGAATAAATTTTTGGATGGTGAAATTGATATTTTGATTGTGTGTGGCAAACTTTTAACAGGGTTTGATGCTCCGCTTACACAAGTTATCTATATTGATAAAGAACTTAAAGAACATGGATTATTACAAGCAATAGCACGGGCCAATAGGCTTTACGAGGGTAAAGATTACGGTTTGATTGTAGATTATCGGGGATTGCTGAAGCCTCTTGATGACGCTATGGAAATGTATAGCGGGGCGGGATTAGAGAATTTTGAAAGTGGAGATATCAAGGGTGCAGTAGTTGATGTTATTAAATGTGTAGGAACGTTGAGGGAAACTTACTCAAGGCTATTAGATGTGTTTGGTAATCTGAGAGACAGCAGAGATTCCGAAGAATTAGAAGTTTTGTTGTCAAATGATAAACTCAGATCCGAATTTTACGATGCATTATCTGCTTTCGGTAAAGCTCTTTCAATGGCATTGAGTTCGGAAAAGGTATTTGAGGCGTTATCAAAAGAAGAAGTGAAAAAATATAAGGACGCGTTCATTTTCTTTTCAAAAATGCGGCGTTCTGTAAAAATACGTTATGCAGATGCAATTGACAATGCTGAATTTGAACCGCAGATGCAAAATTTATTGGATAGATACTTGTCCGTTGTAGGGTTAAAGCAAATAACCAATCCGGTAGATATTTTGAATCGTGACGAATTGGAAAAAGAATTACATGAGTTAGGGTCGTTGAGAGCCAAAGCAGATGCTATTACTTCTACAATGACAAAAAGTATTTCCGATAGGCGTGATGAAAATCCCGCATACTATGATAGCTTTTCCAGGCGAATAAAAATCGTTTTAGATGAATTTATAAATCGAGTAATTACCGAAGCGGAATATCTTTCTAAAATGAAGAGTATCTTGGAGGACTATCGAAAAGGAACATCTACTGTAGTATATCCGGAAAAGATTAAAGGAAATATCCACGCACAAGCATTTTATGGCGTAATATGTGCAATTTTAGACGATGTTATTGATTTGAATGCAAATATTGAAATAGTATCAGATTTAACGCTTGCTATTACTGCTATTGTAGAAAGTAATAACTCTATTGACTGGCAAAATAATACAGATATTCATAATCGAATCGCCCAACAGATAGATGATTTATTTTACGATTATGAACAGAACTATGGCTTTATAATTCCATTAGATGCAATTGATAAAATTATTGAAAATGTTAAAACAGTTGCGCTGAGGAGGTTTAAATGACCATAAATCTTGGCGGAAGAGTTTTAGATTATGAATTGCATCGCAAACCGGTTAAGCATATCAATCTTCGAATAAGGCCTGATGGTTCAGTATTCGTATCTGCGAATAATAATATTTCGCAAGAAGAAATTGAAAATTTTATAATCAAAAAATCGGAGATGATTTTTAATGCGATAGAAAGATATTCGGAAATATCCAAATATTCTGCTGAAGATTACAGTTATGTAGCCGGCGAAAGTTTTCGTTATTTAGGAAAAAATTTGCGTCTGAAAGTTAATGTGGGCAAGAGAAAAGTTGACACCGATGGTGTTTATTTATATATGACATTGCATGATATCTCAGATAAAAAAATGAAAATACAACTAATAAGCAATTGGTATGATAAGGAATGTCGTACATTATTTCCTGCGATAATCAGAGATGTATATAACAAATTATTTCAAAAATATGATATAGCTTTGCCGTCACTTATAATCCGAAATATGACCTCTCGTTGGGGTAGTTGCCAAATTAAAAGAAATACTATTACGCTCAATAGGCGGCTGATTGAAACTCCGAGGGAATGTATTGAATATGTAATCGTACATGAATTTACTCATTTTTTACAGCCAAATCATTCACGAAAATTCTACGATTTACTTGCAGTATTTATGCCGGATTGGGAGGAGAGAAAAAACACTCTGGAAGGTTTTATGTTTCAGAGAATTTGATAAAGAGGTGTAGGTTAAGGTGTAAGGGTTTCTTGCCGGCAAAAAGCGAAATAGTTTAACCAAATCTACGAGGGATATTCGATTATGTGTTGGTGTAAAATTTAGGTGAACAAGCCAATACGGCTATTCACCAATGAAACTCAGAAGATGAGTGTGTGTTGGCTTGTTCAACACACACTTTTATTTTTTTAGAGAGTGTGTGGCTAAATAAGTGTGTGTGTTAGTCAATTAATATAATTGTTTCCGTATGGGTAATGTTGTCGTATTGGCTACATTACCCATTTTTGTTTGTACGTACATTTTGTACGGACAAACAGTATAGAAAACACAAAAAGAAGGTGCACAAAATGGCAGACGAAGTAGCAGAGCTTAGTCCTTTACAAGAGCCGGGCGAGATTACAGTTCCTGAAGCGGGCAGTAAGTATGAGAGTTACAAAGCGGACAGCGTTTATGAATATGCGTTGCTTCCGAACGGGCGGCGCCCGGACAAGTCTCGAGCGAAAATAACCTATAAATACGGCGACGTTTACGACGGAAGCCTTAAGAAAGGGAAATTTAATGGCGCTGGAAAATATACCTGGCAAGGCGGAGACGTCTTCGAGGGTAATTTTAAATCCGGTAAAATAACCGGTAAAGGCAAATTCTCTGCAACAAACGGTGATGTCTACGAAGGGAACTTCAAAGACAACAAATACGATGGTGATGGTAAATATACCTGGGCAGATGGCAGAATCTTTGAAGGAACGTTTAAAAACGGTCAAGTTTCAAGCGGACGGTATATAGATGCTCACGGCAATGTTTATTCTTGTAAATTCACCTATCACAGAAACGGTGAGCGCAAGAGTAGCACGATCCGGTTAGTACGCTTTGCGGAAAATAGTATAAATGGCAAGCCGGCAGAACAGAAGAAGGCGACGACGAAGAATAAACCCAAAACAGCGACGAATAAAGACGGATTATTGAGCAAAGACGTGAAACTCATTGCCGCCATTAAAAAATCAAAGCGTGGCGCTGAATTTAAAAATTTCTATTCCGGCGCTGCAGGAAAAACCGAGAAAGCAGAAAAAGGCTTGATAGCAATACTCAATTTCTTTTCCAACTCGGATGCAGAGCAGATAGCGAGGATTTTTAAATCATCGGCTATCTACGATAAGACAAAAGGAGATGAGCACGTAACAGATATGATAACCGGCGTAATAAAACGCAGTAGAGATTTTACGAGCAATATGAGATCCGCTCAAAAGCCTAAGCAAAAAGGAAATAGCGCTAACAAAGGCGCAGCCAAGTAAGAGGGCACGAAATGAAAAAAGTAACTAAAAAGCTTGCAAGAGCGTTTGCACAAGAGTTCTTTCATACGAAGAAATTTACCGAAACGTGGTCGGAAGATAACGTTTGCTATGGGTTAAGCATTGTGCAGTTGGAAATTTTCCCTATGTACGGTGACGGTACGGGGCAACCTTATCCGTATGGCCCCGTAACGTTAGGCGGCTCTCATACTGGAACTGTTAAATTTGTTGAAGGGAAAGTTGTCTATACTTCCCTTGCCGAAGAAGCCATCGATTTAATGCATCAGCTCTCTCAAACGCTTTTAAGAGCGGTTGACGAAAAAAATATAACCGAGTGCAACGGTGAAAAGTGCATCGCAAGTAATCTGATGCTTTATAAGGCTGTTGAGCTCGCTCAGAAAGCCGAGAAATTTTAAAAGGATAGTTTATGCGCGTACCTACTTTA
>Ga0209694_1000347_pt1 | contig 81407 bp, 77 predicted proteins | sample GluameincwithD2O_FD_187499 | JGI IMG/M metagenome (GOLD analysis project Ga0209694, IMG submission 187499) | Mouse cecum microbial communities from Vienna, Austria - Glucosamine amended microcosms incubated with D2O (SPAdes) (version 2) | ecosystem: Host-associated > Mammals > Digestive system >... | reverse complement strand
GGCGGGCCCCCGTCCCTCCCGGTTCGCCGGGCCCCGTTTTTTCTTCCTTGGGTCTGCGGCCCCGCTTGGCTTTGGGCTTATCCGGCTCGGGCGTTTTCTCCTTGGCGGCCTTGCCCTTTTTCCCGGGCTCCTTTTCCCCGGCGGCCTTATCCTCCTGGGCCGGGGTGGGCGGCTGTTCCGGTTCGGGCGGCTCGTTCTTTTCCACCTCCGCACGTTCCGCCGCCCGCCGCTCCGCCATCAGCTTTTCAATCTGGTCAGCGGAGACATTCACCGCGCCGGGAGCCCCAGCCGGAACATCCTGGGCGGGCGGTTCCCCGCCAGTCTGCTCGGGGGCGTTCTCCGGGGCCGGGGGCTCCGGGGTGGGAGCGTCCTGGGCGGGTGGTTCCCCGCCAGTCTGCTCGGGAGCGTTCTCCGGGGCCGGGGGCTCCAGCGCGGGAACATCCTGGGCAGGAGCACCCTCCAGACCAGCATCGAACAAGCTGGGCTGGGGATTTTCTTCCGGGCTCACGTTCAATTTTTCGTCTGCCATGTGCAAACCTCCTTTTTTATGGAATTAAAAAAGCCAAGCCCCTCGGCTCGGCCAGCAGAAAAATATTCCCCCTTTCCATTTGAATTTTAATAGAGCACCACTCCTTTCCGTTTCGAGCCATAGAAAAACGCCGCTTTTGTTTCCAAAATAGCGACGTTTTAATGTAGGTTGGCTCTGTTTTTGAGTTTCATATTATTATACCCTTGTCAAATACGGTTTGATATTCAAAGATGCAAACGAGTGAAAAAAATAAGCGTACCACTATTTCTAATGATACGCTTATCCTAATTCAGTTCTTAATCAAGGTCGATATATACCGTTACGGCAGTTTCTCTCCATTGATTTTTCCTTACATACTGTCCGTTAGCCTTTCGGTAAGCTGCCGCCTGCTCGAAAGATAGCGGTAATTCCAAGGAAAGAGAACTCCTACCTACTTTTGATAGCCGCCTGAGCAGCGGCCAGCCGGGCGATGGGCACACGGAAGGGGGAGCAGGACACATAGTCCAGCCCAATCTTGTGGCAGAACTCCACGCTGGCGGGATCGCCGCCGTGCTCACCGCAGATACCCACATGGATGTGGGGGTTGGTGGAGCGGCCCCAGCGGGCAGCGTTGGAGATGAGACGGCCTACGCCGTGCTGATCCAGCTTGGCGAAGGGATCGTTCTCGTAAATCTTCTTGTCGTAGTAGGCGTCCAGGAACTTGCCGGCATCGTCCCGGCTGAAGCCGAACACCAGCTGGGTCAGGTCGTTGGAGCCGAAGGAGAAGAAGTCGGAGATGGGGGCGATGTCATCGGCGGTCATGGCGGCCCGGGGAGTCTCAATCATGTTGCCCACCTTATAGGTCATGCTGGAGCCCGCCTCCTTCAGCAGCTCATCGGCCACGCTGGTGACAATGCTCTTGACGTAGGAAAATTCCTTCAGTTCGCCCACCAGGGGGATCATAATCTCGGGAACAATCGTCCACTCAGGATGGCGGGCCTGAACGGCCAGGGCGGCCTTGATGACGGCCTTGGTCTGCATCCTGGCGATCTCAGGGAAGGTGACGCTCAGGCGGCAGCCGCGGTGGCCCATCATGGGGTTGAATTCGTGGAGGCTGGCGATGATGGCCTTGATATCCTCCACGGACTTGCCCATCTCCTTGGCCATGGCGGCGATATCGGCCTCCTCGGTGGGGACAAACTCGTGCAGGGGGGGGTCCAGGTAGCGGATGGTGACGGGGCAGCCCTCCATGGCCTCATAGATGCCCTCGAAATCGCTCTGCTGCATGGGCTCCAGCTTGGCCAGGGCCTTCTCGCGCTGCTCCACGGTGTCGGAGCAGATCATCTCCCGGATGGCCTGGATGCGGTCGTCGTTGAAGAACATGTGCTCGGTACGGCACAGGCCGATGCCCTCCGCGCCGAATTTCTTGGCCTGAGCGGCGTCGTGGGGGGTGTCGGCATTGGTCCGAACGCCCAGGCGGCGGTACTTGTCGGCCCAGGCCATGACCCGGGCAAACTCGCCGCCGATGGTGGCGTCCACGGTGGGGATGGCGCCGTCGTAGATCTTGCCGGTGGAGCCGTCCAGGCTCAGCCAGTCGCCCTCATGGAAGGTCTTGCCCTTGAGCTCAAAGCGCTTATTCTTCTCGTCCATTTTGATCTCGCCGCAGCCGGAGACGCAGCAGCGGCCCATGCCGCGGGCCACCACGGCGGCGTGGGAGGTCATGCCGCCGCGCACGGTGAGGATGCCCTGGGCGGCCTTCATGCCCTCGATATCCTCGGGAGAGGTCTCCAGACGGACCAGCACCACCTTCTCGCCACGGGCGGTCCACTCCTTGGCGTCCTCGGCGGAGAAGACGATCTTGCCGCTGGCGGCGCCGGGGGAGGCGCCCAGGGCGGAGGCCAGCATGGGGGCTTCCTTCAGGGCCTGGCCGTCGAACTGGGGATGGAGCAGGGTGTCGAGGGACCGGGGCTCGATCATGGCCACGGCCTTCTTCTCGTCGATCATGCCCTCGTCCACCAGGTCGCAGGCGATTTTCAGCGCGGCGGCGGGGGTGCGCTTGCCGTTGCGGGTCTGGAGCATGTAGAGCTTGCCGGCCTCCACGGTGAACTCCATGTCCTGCATGTCACGGTAGTGGTCTTCCAGGGTCTTGCAGACGCCCTCGAACTGGGCGAAGGCCTCGGGGAACTTATCCGCCATCTCACTGATGGGCATGGGGGTGCGCACGCCGGCCACCACGTCCTCGCCCTGTGCATTGGTCAAAAACTCGCCGAACAGCTTGCGCTCGCCGGTGGCGGGGTTGCGGGTGAAAGCCACGCCGGTGCCGCAGTCGTCGCCCATGTTGCCGAAGGCCATGGACTGCACGTTGACGGCGGTGCCCCAGGAATAGGGAATGTCGTTGTCCCGGCGGTAGACGTTGGCGCGGGGGTTGTCCCAGGAGCGGAACACGGCCTTGATGGCGCCCATCAGCTGCTCCTTGGGGTCGGAGGGGAAGTCGGCGCCGATTTTGGCCTTGTACTCGGCCTTGAACTGGCCGGCCAGCTCCTTCAGGTCGTCGGCGGTGAGCTCCACGTCCTGGGTGACGCCCTTCTTCTCCTTCATCTGGTCGATGAGCTGTTCAAAATACTTCTTGCCCACCTCCATAACCACGTCGGAGTACATCTGGATGAAGCGGCGGTAGCAGTCCCAGGCCCAGCGGGGATTGCCGGACTTGCGGGAGAGAACCTCCACCACGTCCTCGTTCAAGCCCAGGTTGAGGATGGTGTCCATCATACCGGGCATAGAGGCCCGCGCGCCGGAGCGGACGGAGACCAGCAGGGGATTCTCCTTGTCGCCGAATTTCTTGCCGGTGATTTCCTCCATTTTGACGATATACTCCATGATCTGCGCCTGGATGCCGTCATTGATCTTCTGCCCGTCCTCGTAGTACTGGGTGCACGCCTCGGTGGTGATGGTAAAGCCCTGGGGCACGGGCAGGCCGATGTTGGTCATTTCGGCCAGATTGGCGCCCTTTCCGCCCAGGAGCTCGCGCATGTTGGCGTTGCCCTCGGAGAACAGGTAGACATATTTGTGAGCCATTGTACATTCCTCCAATTTTGATTCGGATGTGCAGGGTAAGCGCGGGGATAGGGTTTCAATGGCAATATTTTAGCAGAATACACAAGTACGGTCAAGTAAGACTTGTCTGTCTTTTCAGATTTTCCCAAGGAAACCGCCGCGGTTTTCGCAATGTGATATTTTACAAAAAGCGGGATTGCTATGCGGTAAAACATGTTTTGTACTATGAAATTTTGCGGATAAGGAAAAAGCTGTTGACAAAAAGCGGCTTTATGCTATGCTGAAAGCGGGAAATGAAAAATTTGACGTTTTAAGCGGCGCGGGCCGGGCCCTCCGCCGCAGGAAAGGGGAAACGAGCCATGGGCTATACCAAAGAGGATATTATCCGCATCGTGCGGGAGGAGGACGTGAAGTTTATCCGCATGCAGTTTACCGACATATTCGGCCAGCTGAAAAACGTGGCGATCACCGCCTCCCAGATTGAGAAGGCGGTGAATAACCAGATCATGCTGGACGGCTCGTCCATTGAGGGCTTTGTGCGCATCAACGAGTCCGACCAGTACCTGTACCCGGATCTGAACAGCTTTGTGGTTTTCCCCTGGGAGCCCGAGGAGGCCAAGGTGGCCCGGCTCATCTGCGATGTGCACAACCCGGACGGTTCCTCCTTTGTGGGCGATCCCCGGGGCGTGCTGGAGCGGGTGCTGGAGCGGGCCAGGGCCATGGGCTACGACACCTTTAATGTGGGGCCCGAGGCGGAGTTTTTCCTGTTCCAGACCGACGGGGAGGGCAAGCCCACCACCAAGACCAACGACGAGGCGGGCTATTTTGACCTGGGGCCGCTGGATCACGGCGAGCCCACCCGGCGGCGCATCTGCCTGGCCCTGGAGCAGATGGGGTATGAGATTGAGGCGTCCCACCACGAGGTGGCGCCCGGCCAGCACGAGATCGACTTCAAGTATGCCCCCGCTCTGGACTGTGCGGACAAGATCATGACCTTCAAGCTGGCGGTGAAGACTATTGCCCAGCGGGACGGCCTTCACGCCACCTTTATGCCCAAACCCATCTACGGTCTGGCGGGCAACGGAATGCACACCAACATGTCGCTGTTCCGAGACGGGGAGAACGTGTTTTTCGACGAAAAGGGGGACAAGGGGCTGTCCAGGGAGTGCTATTCCTTCATCGCGGGCATCCTGCGCCATATGAAGGGGATGGCGGCCGTCACCAATCCGCTAGTAAATTCCTATAAGCGGCTGGTGCCCGGCTATGAGGCCCCCTGCTACATGGCCTGGTCCGCCTCCAACCGCTCCACCCTCATCCGCATCCCGGCCAGCCGGGGCCAGGGCACCCGGGTGGAGCTGCGCTGCCCAGACCCCGCCTGCAACCCCTATCTCTCGCTGGCGGTGTGCCTGGCGGCGGGGCTGGACGGCATCGCCAAGAATATGACCCCGCCCCCGGAGGTCACTGAGAATATCTTTGCCATGACCCCCGCCGCCCGGAGGCGCCGGGGCATCGAGGCCCTGCCCGGCTCCCTGGAAGAGGCCCTGGCCGCCATGAAGAAGGATAAGCTGGTCATGGCCACCCTGGGCCAGCACGTCACCAGCCAGTATATCGCCGGCAAGGAGGCGGAGTGGGACGAGTACCGCACCCGGGTGTCGTCCTGGGAGCGGGATAAGTATATCATTAACTACTGAAAGAGGAGATCTTTCATCTGCCGGAAGAATTCACGATTCGCACGGAGTTCGAATAGCCCGCCGCCTCTGGGCCGTCCGCGCCTCCGGCCTCATACTGCGCCGGCAAAGCGCATACGCTTTCCCATAAGGAGGGGAGCGTATGCGCTTTACCAAAATGCACGGTCTGGGGAACGACTACATTTTTATTAACTGCATGGCCGGTACGCCGGACGGCCTGCCCGAGCTGGCCCGCCGCCTGTCGGACCGGCACTTCGGCGTGGGCGGGGACGGCATCATCTGCGTGTGCCCGTCCCAGCGGGCGGACTTCAAAATGCGGATGTTCAACGCCGACGGCTCCGAGGGGGCCATGTGCGGCAACGGCATCCGTTGCTTTGGCAAGTACGTGTACGACAAGGGGCTGACAAACAAGCGGCATCTCGCCGTCGAGACCGGGGCGGGGGAGCGGGAGCTGTCCCTGCTCATCCGGGACGGCGCGGCGGCGGGGGCGGCGGTGGGGATGGGCGTGCCCGTGGTGCAGCCGCCCGTTGCGCTGGCCATCGGGGACAGGGAGTACGAAGCCGTCCCCGTGTCCATGGGCAATCCCCACGCGGTAATTGAGGCGGACGCTCCCGCCGCCCTGGACTTGACCGCCCTGGGCCCACAGGTGGAGCGCCATCCCGCCTTTCCCGGCCGGGTGAACGCGGAGTTTGTCCGGGTGGTGAACCGGCGGGAGCTGGAGATGCGGGTGTGGGAGCGGGGCAGCGGGGAAACGCTGGCCTGCGGCACCGGGGCGTGCGCGGCGGCGGCGGCCATGGCCGCCCTGGGAAAGCTGGAGCGGGAGGCGGTGGTACACCTGGCCGGGGGGGATTTGCAGGTGCGCTGGGAGGAAAAATCCGGCCAAATGTTCATGACCGGCCCCGCCGCCGCCGTGTTTGATGGCGAAACTGCCGATTGACCGGGACGGGGGACTTGTTGTAAAATAGTTTAACTCAATAAAGTAAGGAGTGGTCCCCATGGCCCACATCAATCAGAATTTCCGCAAGCTCCCCGGCGGCTACCTGTTCCCGGAGATCGGACGCCGCGTAAGGGCCTTTTCCGCCCAGAACCCGCCCATGCCCCTCATCCGACTGGGGATCGGCGATGTGACCCAGCCCCTGGCCCCCGTGGTGGTGGAAGCCATGGTGAAGGCGTCCCGTGAGATGGGGGTGAAGGAGACCTTCCGGGGCTACTGCGAGGAGACCTGCTGCGCCTACGACTTCCTGCGCTTTGCCATCCGGGATTCCTACCGGGAGCGTGGGGTGGAAATCGCCGACGATGAGATTTTTGTTTCCGACGGGGCCAAGACCGACTGCGGCAGCATCGGCGATATCTTTTCCTCGGATAATGTGGTGGCGGTGTGCGACCCGGTGTACCCCGTCTATGTGGATACCAGCGCCATGGCGGGGCGTGCCGGGGACTTCGACGGGGAGAAGTGGACAAATCTTGTATACCTGCCCTGTACGGCGGAAAACGGATTTTTCCCCAGCCTGCCTGCGGGGGATCGGGTCCCCGACCTCATCTACATCTGCTCCCCCAACAACCCCACCGGGGCGGCGGCCACAAAGGAGCAGCTCCGGGTGTGGGTGGACTACGCCAACGCCCACGGCAGCGTGATTTTGTTCGACTCCGCCTATGAGGCGTTCATCACCCAGCCGGACGTTCCCCACAGCATCTTTGAGGTGGAGGGGGCCAGGACCTGCGCCATTGAGTTTCGGTCCTTTTCCAAGTCCGCCGGGTTTACCGGCACCCGCTGCGCCTATACGGTTATCCCCAAGGCGCTGGAGCGGGAGGGGGTGTCCCTCCATGCGCTGTGGAACCGCCGCCAGGGGAGCAAGTTCAACGGCGTGCCCTATGTGGTCCAGCGGGCGGCGGAGGCGGCGCTGTCCCCGGAGGGGCGCGCCCAGAACCAAAGCGCCATCAGCTATTATTTGAATAACGCCAGGGTCATCCGGGAGGGGCTGAGCGCCGCCGGGCTCACGGTGTACGGCGGGGTGAACGCGCCCTACCTCTGGGTGAAGACCCCCGGCGGCATGCCGTCCTGGGATTTCTTTGACCTGCTGCTGAAAAGGGCCTGTGTGGTCACCACCCCTGGCGCGGGCTTCGGCCCCAGCGGGGAGGGCTACATCCGCATTACGGCCTTTGGGGACGCCGCCGCCACGGAAGAGGCGGTCCGGCGCATCGTTTCCGTGCTGGATTAGCAAGTACCTATATATAAAAACAAACCCGCCAGCCGGAAGCTCCGGCGGGCGGGTTTGAGCTTGTGGAAAAAGCCTCGCAGAGTTCGCGCCCGCAGGCGCGAAGAAAATGGAATCCGTTTTCCCCGGCGGCCTGTGCGTCGGGGAAAACACTTCTCGGCCGAACAGTGTGCGAGTTGGCCGCCTCAGGCGGACAGCGAGTGCGCGCATGAGGCCGCAGCTTTTCCCGTCGGAAAAGGCAAAGCCTTTTTCGACGGACTGAAACCCGCCAGCCGGAAGCTCCGGCGGGCGGGTTTTCGCTTTGTCCCGGCCATGCTGGAATATTGTGGGACACGCTCTCATAGGATTGGGGTAACAAAGGCGGTGAACGGTATGGACGAAAGAAAACCCTGGCGGCAGGCGGCGGCGGTGCTGCCGCCCCATCTGCGGGACGGCCTGCGGGCCCTGGGGGAGGACAGGCTGGACCGGGTGGAGGAATTCCGCCTGCGCCGGGGCTTCCCCATGACGGCGCTTGTGCCGGAGGGGGAGGTGGAGCTGGACACGCCCCCTGTGGGCGAGGACGGGCTGCGGCAGGTGGTGGAGAACGCCACCCAGTCTTCCGCCCACACGGCGCTGGACCGGGTACGGCAGGGCTTTGTCACCCTGCGGGGCGGCCACCGGGTAGGCATGTGCGGATCGGTGGTGCGGAAGGAGGGGCGGATCGTCACCCTTCGGGAGCTGTCGTCCCTGTCAATCCGGGTGGCGCGCACCGTGCCCGGGCTGGCCGGGCCCCTTCTGCCGGAGCTGACGGAGGAGGGGCGGTTTGTGAGCACCTTGATTGCCGCCCCACCGGGGGCGGGCAAGACCACCCTGCTGCGGGATCTGGTGCGGGCGCTGTCCGATGGGGAGGCGGGCGCACCCCTGCGGGTGGCGGTGGCGGACGAGAGGGGGGAGATCGCCGCTTTGTGGCGGGGGGAGCCCCAGCTCTACGTGGGCCGCCATACCGATGTGCTGGACGGCTGCGCCAAGGCGGAGGGGCTGTCCATCCTCATCCGGGGAATGAATCCCCAGGTGGCGGCGGTGGACGAGCTGGGCGGCGGTGAGGACGCCCGGGCGGTGGCGGAGGCGGCGGGGTGCGGCGTGGCCGTGGTGGCCACCGTCCACGGGACGGGGGTGGACGGCCTGCGCCGCCGCCCCGCCTGCCGGGCGCTGCTGGAGCTGGGCGTGTTCCGGCGGTTGGTGGTTCTGGAGCGCCGGGGCGGGGTGCGCACGGCGCGGACGGAGGCGCTGCCATGATGCGGCTGATGGGAGCGGCGCTGGTGGTGGCCGGATGCGGGGCGCTGGGGCTTCGGGCGGCCGCCCGGCTGGAGGGCCGGGTAAGGGACCTGGGGGAGCTGGCGGCGGGGCTGGATACCCTGCGCCGGGAGCTGGGCTGGCGTCTGAGCCCCCTGCCCGACGGGCTGGAGGCGGCAGGCCGGGCGCTCCACGGCCCGGCGGCGGATTTCTTCGCCCAGTGCGCCCGGCGGGCCCGCGCGCCGGACGGGCAGGCGTTTCAGGAGGTGTGGCGGGCTGAGCTGGACGCCGCCCCGCTGCGGCTGAAGCCGGAGGACCGGGTTCTGCTGGAGCGGCTGGGCCCGGTGCTGGGCCGGTATGACGGGGACAGCCAGCGCCTGGCGCTGGAGGAGGGGGCCGCAGGGCTGCGTGCCATCCAGGGCGCGGCGGCGGACGAGCGGAACCGCCTGGGCCGTGTGTACGGCGTGCTGGGGGTGACGGCGGGGCTGCTGGCGGCCATCGTGCTGCTTTGACGGCGTGCCCCGCGGAGTTTTAAGAAGCTGTACCAATAGCCGAAGTATTCAGATTCGCGAGCCGAAATTGCCGGCGGCAAGGCGAAAAATCGCGGGAATACTTGGTGTATTTCAAGATTTCTCAACGCAGCCGGCGGCAATTTTGGCCGTAAAGCTGGGTGCTGAGGCTATTGGTATAGCTTCTAAATCTACACAGGAGGACGGATGATGGACGTGGACCTTATCTTCAAAATTGCGGCAATTGGTATTTTGGTGTCGGTGCTCAACCAGGTGCTCACCCGCTCGGGGAGGGATGAGATGGCCACCATGACCACCCTGGTGGCACTGGTGGTAGTGCTGATGATCGTGGTGCAGCAGATCAACGACCTGTTCACCCTGGTAAAGGATCTGTTCGGGCTGTGAACGGGATGCTGAAAATCGCGGCGGCGGCGGTGGCGGCGGCGCTGTGCGCCGTGGTGGTGCGCAAGCAGTCGCCGGAGATCGCCCTGGTGCTGGGGGCAGGAGGGTGCGCCCTCATTGTGCTGTACTGCTCCGGGGCACTGGAGGCGGCGGTGGAGCTGGCGGACAAGCTGGCCGAGACCGGGGGGCTGTCCGTGCAGGTGGTGGAGCCGGTGCTCAAGACGGCGGGCATCGCCATCGCCGCCCGGCTGGCCTCCGGGTTCTGCAAGGACGCACAGGAGGAGGGCCTAGGCGCGGCGGTGGAGCTGGCGGGGACGGCGCTGGCGCTGGCGGCGGCGCTGCCGCTGATGACGGCGGTGCTGGACGTGCTGGCCCAGCTGCTGTGAGGGAGGGGACGGTAATGAAACGGAAATGGGGGGTTTTGCTGGCTCTGGTGCTGCTGCCCGCCCTGTGCCTTCCCGTCCGGGCGCTCTACGGCGGGGGGACGGAGGATCTGATCGACGTGGACAGTCTGCGGCGCGCGGCGCAGGAGAGCGGCGGCACGGCGGAATATGGCGCCACGCTGGACGAGGGGCTGGAGAGCCTGCTGGACACGGGCACCCGGGAGCTGAGGGGGGCGCTGAAAAGGGCGGGCAGGTCGGGGGCGCTGCTGCTGGTGATCCTGCTGTTCTGCGCCCTGGCGGAGTCGGTGGGGGGGACGCAGCGCGGGAGCGTCAAGGCGGCCTCCCTGGCCGGTACGCTGGCGGTGGCGGCGGTGGCGGCGGCGGACGTGAACTCCCTGTTGGGCATGGGGACGGGGAGCATTGAGCGGATGACCTCCTTTGCCAACGTGCTGCTGCCCACGGCGGCGGTGCTGACGGCGGCCACCGGGGCGGTCACCGGGGCGGCGGCCAGGCAGATGGCGGCGGCGCTGTTCTCCGATGTGCTCATCAGCCTCATCAATGCCCTGCTGGTGCCCCTGCTGTACGGGTATATCGCCGCCTCGGTGGTCCAGGCGGCGCTGGAGCGGGAGGAGCTGAAACGGATGGCAGATTTGCTGAAGTGGGCGGTGACCACCCTGATCACCATTGTAATGACGGCATTTGTGGGCTATCTCACCGCCAGCGGGGTGGTGGCCGGGGCGGCGGACGCGGCGGCGGTGAAGGCCGCCCGGTTTGCCATCTCGGGGGCCATCCCGGTGGTGGGGGGCATTTTGTCCGACGCGGCGGAGACGGTGCTGGCCTCGGCGGGGGTGCTGCGGGGGACGGTGGGTGTGTTCGGCATGGTGACGGTGCTGGGGGTGTGCCTTGCGCCGCTGCTTCAGATGGCGGTGCACTACCTGGCCTATAAGCTGGTGGCCGCCCTGTCGTGCGCCTTTGGCGGCGGGCCGGTGTGCACGCTGGTGGACAGGCTCAGCTCCGCCTTCGGGCTGGTGCTGGGGATGACGGGGGCGTGCTGCCTGCTGCTGCTCATCGCGCTGGTGTCCTGCGTGTCGGTGGGGGCGGCGTGATGGGGGTGGTGCGCAGCTGGCTGCTGGGGGTGACGGCCGCCGCCCTGGTGGTGGCGCTGGCCGAGACCCTGGCGCCGGAGGGAAGCGTGAAGAAGGTGTGCCGCCTGGCGGGCGGGCTGGCCCTGCTGCTGGCGGCGCTCAGGCCGCTGGCCGGCATGACCGGCGGGGAGCCGGCCGCCCAAACCGCCGGGGGCTGGCGGGAGCGGGCACAGCGCTATGAGCAGGAGCTGGCGCAGGAGAGCGGGCAGATGTATCTGGCTATCATAGAGCGGGAGACCGCCGCATATGTTATGGACAAGGCGAAGGAATTCGGCTTTGAATGTGCGGTGGAGGTGACCTGCGGCTATGACGAGCAGGCCGTACCCTGCCCTTGGGAGGTCACCGCCCGGGGGAGTTGGACGCAGGAGCAGCGCTCCCGGCTGGAGCGGCTGCTGGAAGAGGAGCTGGGCGTGCCCGTCCGGCGGCAATATTACGAGGAGATACTGCCATGAGGGTGCAATGGAAGCCGGAACAGCTGTGGAAGCTGCTGGACAAGTACAAATACGTGCTGCTTATCCTGGCGGCGGGGGTGCTGCTGTTATTGTGGCCTGCGGGAGAGAAGGCGCAGCCTGCCCCGGACGCCTCGCAGGGCGCTGCGGAGGCGTTCGACCTGGCGGCGCTGGAGGAGAAGATCTCCCGCACCCTGTCCCAGGTGGAGGGGGCGGGAAAGGTGACGGTGACCCTCACCCTCAAAAACGGCATGGAGCAGGTGCCTGCCATAGACCGGTCCACCTCCGCCGGAGAGCGGGAGAACCGGGTGGAGGAAAAGACGGTGGTGGTGAGCACCGGCTCAGGCCAGGAAGCGGTGGTGCGTATGCAGCGCTACCCGGTTTTTCAAGGGGCGCTGGTGGTGTGCGAGGGAGCGGACCAGGCGCAGGTGCGTCTGGCCATGACCCAGGCGGTGTCGGCGCTGACAGGGCTGGGCTCGGATCGGATTACGGTGTGCAAAGGAAGCGCTGAGCCGTCGTGAGCAGCGCGGATGGGGCGGAGCGAAGGCGGAAACCCGGCCGCCCCGCAGCGGGGCGGTTTTCGTCCGGGCTACAGCCAACAGGCGAAGCGTGGCGGCGGGGCACGAGGTGGAACTGATGTTTCACGTGAAACAAAACATGAACTGGAGGGCGGAACAATGAGTGTGTGGAAACGAAACGCGGTTGTGGTGGCCATTGTGCTCTTTGTGGGGGCGGCGGTCTATCTGAACTGGTCCTATGGCAGGGAGGCGGCGGCCAATAACGGCGGCACCGACTCGGATGGGAGCGGGAAGCTGCTGGGTCAGGCGGCCCTGGTCAACGGCAAGGAGGACGGCAAGCAGGGGGAGGACGGCCAGACGGGGGCGCAGCCCAGCGCCGATCCCAGCGCCAAGCCCAGCGCGTCGGGGGAGCAGACGGGGTATTTTGCGTCCGCCCGGCTCAACCGCCAGCAGGCCAGAGACAGCGCCCTGCAGCTGCTCCAGCAGGCGGCGGCGGACGCGGGGGCCCAGCAAGATATCATTGACGAGGCCAACGCCTCGATTCAGGCCATGGCGGCGCTCACCATGTCGGAGGCCAATGTGGAGAACCTGATTACCGCCAAGGGCTATGGCGACTGCGTGTGTTTTATCAACGACAACAGCGCCAGCGTGGTGGTATCCTCCACAGAAAACGGCCTGAGCGAAAACGATGTGACCAAGATTATGGAGATCGTCAAAAAGGAGACCGGGCTGACGGCGGACAAAATCACGGTGATTGAGAACGAGCCGTAAATAGAAGCGCGTAGGACAGCCGCGGGGCAAAATAGGCATTGTAATTTAGGGGACAGGGTGCTATAATAGCTTCAGCATGAGTGAAGGAGCGTGAGGCTTTATGGCCGACGGCAAGGAATATATCTCCCGTGAGGGTGAGCTGGGCAGCGTGAGCATTTCTGAGGAGGTGCTGGCCGTCATCGCCGCCGCCGCGGCGGTGGACGTGGAGGGCGTGAGCTGCCTGGGCAACGGTGTGGGCCGGGATCTGGCCGATCCCGCCAACCGCAAGGCGCTGACCAGGGGCGTGCGCCTCTGGGTGGAGGACGAGCGGGTGAGCGTGGATCTGCCCATTTTGGTTCGGTACGGCTATGTGGTCACCGATGTGGCCCGGGCGGTGCAGGACGCAGTGTTCAGCGCCGTGGAGAACACCAGCGGGCTGGAGGTGGCCCAGGTGAACGTCACGGTGGTGGGCGTGAGCTTCCAGAAGTGAGAGGCTGCCGCCAATGGCCGGGGCCCGGCTGCGCTGTCCGCAGCGGCTTTTGCCGTGAGGATGCGTGCCGGGGCGATTGGTACGCTTTGGAAAGGACATGACCGGGAGCCGGGGCTTTGTGCCCCGGCTCTTTTCGCGTTGGGCGGGGCGGCGGCATAGAAAAAAGGGGTTTCTTTTTTGGAGCAATTCGTGTATAATAGGGCGAATATACAAAATGGGCCGGTGTGCCCGTCAGGATACATACCGGCGGAAGCCCCGCCGGGGGAGGAGGAGCCCCATGAACAGAAGTACAGCCCGGGAGATCGCCGTCCACTTTGCCTTTGAGCTGGCCTTTTCCGACGAGCGGGCAGAGGCGCTTTTGGCGCGGGAGCTTACGCCGGAGGCATTTGCCCTGCGGGGCAGGGAGGAGTCCATCTATGCCCAGTTCCCCGGCGAGGGGGAGCTGGACTACATCACCCGCCTGGTGCGGGGGGTGGGCGGCCACGGCGCGGAGCTGGATAGCTATATCGACAAGTACGCCAAGGGCTGGAAGTTCTCCCGCATTGACCGGGTGGCCTCCGCCATCATGCGGGTGGCCATGTACGAGATTTTATATATGCCCGACGTGCCCGACAAGGCGGCCATCAACGAGGCAGTGGAGATTGCCAAAAAGTACGTGGACGACGACGTGGTGAAATTTATCAACGGCATTTTGGGCTCCTTTGTGCGCACCGAGCTGCCGGAGCAGGGGTGAGGGGAATGGACGCACAGTGCCTGGGCTTTGACACCAGCAATTATACCACCTCCGCCGCGGTGTTCGGCGGGGGCAGGGCGGAAAACCGGGGAAGGCTGCTCACCGTGCCCGAGGGGGCGCTGGGTCTGCGGCAGAGCGACGCTTTATTCCAGCATGTGAAGCGGCTGCATCAGATGGTGGAGCAGCTGCGCGCCGATGGGGTGGTCGGAAGCATTGCCGCGGTGGGGGCGTCAACCCGCCCCAGGGAGGTGGAGGGGTCATATATGCCCTGCTTCCTGGTGGGCGAGGGGGAGGGCCGGGCGCTGGCGGCGGCGCTGGGAGTCCCCTTTTATCCCTGCTCCCACCAGCAGGGCCACGTGGCCGCCGCGGCCTGGTCGGCGGGTCGGGAGGACCTGCTGGACAGGCCCCACCTGGCCTGGCACCTGTCCGGCGGCACCACGGAGCTGCTCCGGGTGGAGCCGGAGGGCCACAGCGTCCGGGCGGAGGTGGTGGGCGGCACCAGCGACATCGCCGCCGGCCAGCTCATCGACCGCACGGGGGTGCTGCTGGGCCTGCCCTTCCCGGCGGGCAAGGCACTGGACGCGCTGTACCCCGAGGCGGACGCGGCGCTGGGCTTCCGCGTGAAGCTCAACGGGCTTTCCTTTTCCCTGTCCGGCATGGAAAACCAGGTGAAGGCGCTGGCGGAAAAGGGGGAGAAGCCCGCCAATATCGCCCGCTTCGCACTGGACACCATCATCGGCGTGGTGATCCGCGCTACCCACGAGGCGCAAATGCGCTGGCCGGGGCTGCCGGTGCTGTGCTCGGGGGGGGTGGCATCCAACCGGCAGCTGCGCGCCGCCATGGAGCGTGCGTGCGGCGCGGTGTTTGCCCAGCCCCAATACTCCGTTGATAATGCCCTGGGGGTGGCCATCCTTACCCGCCGGGCGCTGGAGCGGGGGGCAGGGGAGTGAATACCACCGGCGTTCCGGTCTATACTGTATCTCAGGTCAACGGCTACGTGAAGGACCTGATGGACGACGATCCCCTGCTGGCCGGGCTGCTGGTGCGGGGAGAGGTGTCCAATTACAAGTGTTATCCCTCCGGCCACCACTACTTTTCCCTGAAGGACGAAAACGCCTCCCTGCGGTGCGTCATGTTCCGGGGAGAGGCGGCAAGGCTGCGCTTCCGCCCCGCCAACGGGATGCGGGTGGTGGTCTTTGGCCGGGTGTCGGCCTTTCCCCGGGACGGGCAGTACCAGCTCTACTGCGCCGAGCTGATGCAGGACGGACGGGGTGCGCTGGACGAGGCGTTTGAAAAGCTCCGCCGCCGCCTGGAGGCGGAGGGCCTGTTCAGCAGGGAGCATAAACGGCCGCTGCCCCGATATCCCCGGAAGATCGCGCTGGTCACATCACCGGCGGGGGCGGCGGTGCGGGACATGTTGCGCATCCTGGGGGCCCGGTGGCCGCTGGCCCAGGTGCTGGTGGCCCCCGTCCGGGTCCAGGGGACGCAGGCGGCGGGGGAGATCGCCGCAGCCATCCACCGCCTCAACAACCGGGCGGATATCGAGCTCATCATCACCGGGCGGGGGGGCGGCTCCAGGGAAGACCTGTGGGCGTTTAACGAGGAGGTGGTGGCCCGGGCCATCTACCTGTCCAACATCCCAGTGATCTCCGCTGTGGGGCATGAGCCGGACGTGACCATTGCGGACTATGTGGCGGATGTGCGCGCGGCCACCCCCTCCAACGGGGCGGAGCTGGCGGCGCCGGACCAGGCGGAGGAGCGGGGCAGGCTGGCCCAGCTGTCCGCCCGGCTGGCCCGGGCGCTGGCGGGCCGCCTGTCGGCGGCGCGGCGGGAGCTGGCCAGGCTGCAAAGCAGCCGCGCCCTGCGCAGCCTGAAGGCCCCCATTCAGGACCGGCGGCTGGCGGTGGACGCGCTGCGCCGGCGGCTGGCGCTGGCCCTCCGGGGCGAGGCGGACGGAGGCCGGGGGGCGCTGGCGGCGTGTCAGGCCCGGCTGCCCATGGCGCTGCGGGCCCAGAGCGTGAAAAAAAGGGCCGCGCTGGGCCGCCTGTCGGCGGGGCTGGACGCGCTGAGCCCGCTGAAGGTGCTGGGCCGGGGGTACGCCATCGCCCGGCGGGGGGAGGACGTGGTATCCTCCTGCGCCCAGGTGGAGGCCGGGGACCGGCTGGACGTGCTGGTGGCCGGCGGCGTGCTGAACTGCGTTGTAAAGGACAAGGAGGAGAGGACATGGCGGTGAAAAAGCAGTCCTTTGAGGAGGCCATGGGCCGCCTGGAGGCCATCGTGGCCCAGCTGGAAAAGGGCGAGTGCGGCCTGGACCAGTCGCTGAAGCTGTTTGAGGAGGGGGCCAAGCTGGCGGGGCAGTGCGAGCAGTTGCTGGACCAGGCGGAGCAGAAGGTGAATCTGCTGCTGGCTGACGGCCGGGAGGTTCCCTTCGAGGGGGAGGAAGATGATGGAATTTGACAGGGAATACCGGGAGGCCCTGGACCTGGCGGAGGGGGAGCTGAAGGGCTGCTTCCGGGAGGACGGGCCCCAGCGGGAGCTGCTGGACGCCATGCGGTACAGCCTGCTGGCCGGGGGGAAGCGGGTGCGGCCCGTGCTGGCGCTGAAGTTCTGCCAGGCGCTGTGCGGAGAGATGGAGCCGGCGCTGGACTATGCCTGTGGAGTGGAAATGCTTCACACCTATTCCTTAATCCACGACGACCTGCCCTGTATGGACGACGACGGGCTGCGCCGGGGCAAGCCCACCTGCCACGTGAGATACGGCGAATGGCTGGCCCTGCTGGCGGGGGACGCATTGCAGGCGGCGGCCTTTGAGCGGCTGGCCGGCTCCAAGCGGACCAGCCCCGCCGCCAACGGCAGGGCCTGCGCCATTTTGGCCAAGGCGGCGGGCTGCGCGGGCATGTGCGCCGGACAGTACCTGGATATCGTCAATGAGGGCCGGGAGCTGGACGGGGAGGCGCTTGATCAAATCCATGGGTGGAAGACCTCCGCGCTGCTGGAGGCGGCCTGCCTGCTGGGGCTGACGGCCTCCCCGGTGGAGCCGTCCCCGCAGCAGTGGGCGGCGGCGGAGCGGTACGCCCGCCGGCTGGGGCTGGCCTTCCAGATCCGGGACGACATGCTGGACGTGGAATCCACCGAGGAGGAGCTGGGCAAGCCCATCGGGTCGGACGCGGAGAACGGGAAAACGACTTTTGCCGCGCTGTACGGCCTGGACAAGTGCCGGGAGCTGGTGGAGACGCTGACGGAGGAGGCCAAACAGAGCGTGCGGGGGGCTTTTCCGCGCCCGGCGTTTTTGTGCGGCCTGGCCGACTTGATGGCACAGAGAAAAAATTAAGGGGGGAACGGCGGACGCCCGCAGCTCCCTGCGACCAAGGAGAAATGTGTGATGTTCCCGATCTTGTTGATTGCCATATCCGCCTGGGCGGTGGCCCAGGGGCTGAAGCTGCTCATTACCACCGCGGTCTACCGAAAGTTTGATATCAGCTATCTCACCAGCGGAGGCGGTATGCCCAGCTCCCACTCGGCGCTGGTGTGCGGCGCCGCCGTGTCGTGCGGCATGAGCGCCGGGTTTGACTCGGCGGTGTTCGCCATATCGGTCGTGATGGCTTTTATCGTCATGTACGACGCCGCCCACGTCCGCCGGGAGACGGGGGAGCAGGCCAAGGTGCTCAACTATATTCTGCACAACTGGGAGCAGTTCAAGCCGGAGAACTTTGAACGGGACCTGAAGGAGCTGATCGGCCACACTCCCCTCCAGGTGGCGGTGGGCTCGGTGCTGGGCATCGTGGTGGGGCTGGTGGGCAGCCTGATTGCCTTTGGGCCGTGAGGACAGATGAACCGACAGGAGAGGAGGGGCGGCCATGGGTCCCGAACAGCTGAATACCCTCACCGACATTCAGGCAAAGCTGCTGTGCGACCAGCTGCGGGGGCAGATCATCTCCAGCGTGTCCCGCACCGGGGGGCATCTGGCCTCCAGCCTGGGGGTGGTGGAGGCCACGGTGGCGGTCCACCGGGTATTCAATCTGGAGACAGACCGGCTGGTGTTCGACGTGGGCCACCAGTGCTATGCCCATAAGATTTTGACCCAGCGGGGGGATCAGATGGGCACTCTGCGCAAGCTGGGGGGGCTGTCCGGGTTCCCCAAGCCCCGAGAGCACCGCGCGGACGCCTTTATCGCCGGACATGCCTCCAACGCGGTGTCGGTGGCCCTGGGGATGGCCCGGGCCAGGACGCTGAGCGGGGAGGATTATTCCGTGCTGGCCATGCTGGGGGACGGGGCCATGACCGGCGGGCTCGCCTATGAGGGGCTGTCCGACGCCGGGCAGAGCAGGGAGCAGCTGGTGGTCATCCTCAACGACAACGGGATGTCCATCACCAAAAATGTGGGCGGGGTGGCGCAGCACCTGGCCCAGCAGCGGCTCAAGCCCCAGTACCTGCAATTCAAAAAGTTCTATCGCAGGGTCACGGGCGCCACGGCGGTGGGCCGGGGCCTGTACCGCTTTACCCACAGGGCCAAGCAGGCGGTGAAAAACGCCGTGCTCCATTGCAGTATGTTCGAGGACATGGGCTTTACTTACCTGGGGCCGGTGGACGGACATGATGTGAACTACCTCACCCGGCTGCTGCGGTACGCCAAGGAGCTGAACAGCCCGGTGCTGCTCCACATCAAGACCATCAAGGGGAAGGGGTATGCCCCGGCGGAGAGGGAGCCGGACCGTTTCCACGGGGTTGGGCCCTTCCGGGTGGAGGACGGCGCGCCCCTGAGCCCCGGCGGGGAGAGCTTCTCCTGCGTGTTTGGGGAGGCCCTGTGCCGGCTGGCCCGGGAGCGGGACGATGTGGCCGCCATCACCGCCGCCATGCCCGACGGCACGGGGCTGACGGGCTTTGCCAGGGAGTTCCCCAGCCGCTTTTTTGATGTGGGTATCGCCGAAGGGCACGCGGTTTCCATGGCCGCAGGGATGGCCAAGCAACGCATGATCCCGGTGGCGGCCATCTACTCCACCTTTTTGCAGCGCGCCTACGATATGCTGATTCATGACGTGGCCATTCAAAACCTCCATGTGGTTTTCGGCGTGGACCGGGCCGGGCTGTCCGGCGAGGACGGGGAGACCCACCACGGCGTATTCGACATAGCCTACCTGAGCTCCGTGCCCGGTATGAAGATCTACTGCCCCGCCAGCTTTGAGGAGCTGCGCGCCATGCTGCGCTACGCGGTGGAGAAGGTGCGGGGCCCGGTGGCGGTGCGCTATCCCAGGGGGGGCGAGGGGGAGTTCCGCGCCCTGTGCGGTATTGAGGGGGCCAGCGTCATCCGGCCCGGCACGGACGTGACCATCGCCGCCTATGGGACGATGGCAAATGAGGCGCTGGAGGCCGCCCGGCTGCTGGAAGAAAAGGGAAGGTCCGCCCAGGTGGTGAAGCTCAACAGCATTTCCCCCCTGGACGTGGACACCGTGGCCGCCTGTGCGAAAAAGACCGGGCGGCTGGTGGTAGCGGAAGAATGCGTGGACGCGGGATGCGTGGGGCGGCGCATCGCCGCCGAGCTCACGCTGCGCGGGGCGGCCGGCGTGCGGTTGGCCCTGGTGAACCTGGGGGACCGCTTTGTGCGGCAGGGCACGGTGCCGGAGCTGCGCGCCCTGTGCGGTATCGACGGGGCGTCCATCGCCCGGCGGGCGGCGGAGGTGATGGACGGTGGCTAAAAAGCGCGTGGATCTGCTTCTGGTGGAGCGGGGACTGGCGGACACCCGCCAGAAGGCCCAGGCCGTCATCATGGCGGGACAGGTTTACACCGGGGAGCGCCGCTGCGACAAGCCGGGCCTTACCTTGGAGGAGGACGCCCCCCTGGAGGTTCGGGGAGGGCTGCGCTATGTCAGCCGGGGCGGGCTGAAGCTGGAAAAGGCCATGGAGGTTTTTCCCATCACCCTGACCGGCTGTACCGCCGCCGACATCGGCGCGTCCACCGGCGGCTTTACAGACTGTATGCTGCAAAACGGGGCAAACCGGGTATACGCCGTGGACGTGGGCTATGGCCAGCTGGCCTGGTCCATCCGAAACGACCCCCGGGTGGTGTGCCTGGAGCGCACCAACGCCCGGTATTTGACCCGTGAGCAGATCCCCGAGCCGCTGGGCTTCGCTTCCATTGACGTGTCCTTCATCTCTTTGGGGCTGATTCTCCCAGCCCTGCGGCCGCTGATGGCCCAGGGCGGACAGGTGGCCGCCCTGGTGAAGCCCCAGTTTGAGGCCGGCAGGGAGAAGGTGGGCAAAAAGGGGGTGGTCCGGGATCCGGCGGTTCACCTGGAGGTGCTGGAGCGCTTCCTGGATCATGCGGCACAGGCGGACTTTTCTGTAAAGGGGTTAGACTTTTCTCCTGTCCGGGGCCCGGAGGGGAACATCGAATACCTGGGCTTCCTCCAGGCGGGGGCGGGGGAGCGGGCCGCGCTGGACCTGAGGGAATTGGTGGAACGCTCCCACCAGGCGCTGAAGGGGTGAGGGAAGCATGAAAATCGTACTCAGTCCCAATCCCTTCCGGGACCGGGGGCTCCGGGCCGCCCAGGCCGCCCAGCGCATTTTGGAGAACGCCGGGGCGTCCACCGCCATCTGCCTGCCCTTTGAGGTGGAGCAGGGGGGACGGCTGGAACTGCCCTCCAATGTGGCCTTGGGCAATTTGGAGGCGGAGCTGTCCGACGCGGACATTTTGACATGCTTCGGCGGGGACGGCACCATCCTCCACGCCGCCCATGAGGCCAACGCCAGAGGCATCCCGGTGCTGGGCATCAATCTGGGCAGCATCGGCTTCATGGCGGAGCTGGAGCACAACGAGCTGTCCCTGCTGACCCGGCTGGCCGGGGGGCGGTTCAGCATTGAGCGCAGAATGATGCTGGACGTATCCGTACGCAGGGAGGGGCACAGCGTTTTTACCGAGCAGGCGCTCAACGACGCAGTGGTTACCAAGGGCGCGGTGGCCAGGGTGCTGGATCTGGAGGTGACGGGGGACCGGGCGGTTATCTCGTCCTTTGCCGGGGACGGGCTGGTGGTGTCCACCCCCACCGGCTCCACCGCCTACTCTATGGCGGCGGGGGGGCCTATCGTGGAGCCCACGGCGGAGAACATCATTATCACCCCTATTTGCGGCCATTCTCTCCATGCCAAACCCTTTGTGCTGGGGGCGGGCCGGGCGGTGGGAGTCCGGCTGGCGCCGGGGGGTAAAAAGACTGCCTACCTGTCGGTGGATGGGGGAAGGGCGTTCCGCATCCAGCCCGGGGATTGGGTGGAGTGCCGCCGGTCCAAGCAGGCCACCCAGCTGGTGAAGCTCACCGGGCGCAGCTTTTACGAGCGGATCAATCAAAAACTGGGAAAGGCGTGAGGGATTTGAAGGGCAGGCGTCAGGCGGAGATCCTGCGGATCATCCGGGAGCAGGATGTGGAAACCCAGGAACAGATGCTGAACCAGCTGGGCCGGCGGGGAATCCGGGCCACCCAGGCCACCATTTCCCGGGACATCAAGGAGCTCAATCTGGTCAAGCAGCCGGGGAGGGACGGGAACTACCGCTACGTGTGCCCTGCCCCCAAGCCGGCGGAGCACAGCTTTGCCGGGCGGCTGAAAAACATCTTTAAAGAGGGGGTGGCCTCCTGCGAGGCGGCCCAGAACATTGTGGTGGTCAAGACCATGCCCGGGCTGGCCCCCGCGGCGGCGGCGGCTCTGGACGGCATGGAGCTGGAGGGCTTTGTGGGCTCGCTGGCGGGGGACGACACCGCCATTCTCATCATGCGCACCAGCCGGGTGGCGGAGGAGCTGACCCGGGAAATCGAATCCATGCTGGAGGGGTGAGGTTACGTGCTCAGTTTGCTGCATATTGAGAATATCGCGGTGATCTCCCAGGCGGACATCACCTTTGACCAGGGGTTTAACGTCCTCACCGGCGAGACCGGCGCGGGCAAATCCATTGTCATCGACTCCATCGGGGCCATCATGGGGGAGCGCACCAGCCGGGATCTGATCCGAACGGGGGCGAAATCCGCCCGGGTGTCCGCCCTGTTCCGGGATCTGCCCGCCCTGCCCTGGTTTGAGGAGCAGGGGATGGGCCCGGACGAAAACGGGGAGCTGCTCATTGAGCGGTCCATCCAGGCGGACGGGAAAAATGCCTGCCGGGTGAACGGCCGGCCCCTGCTGGTTACACAGCTGCGGGAGCTGGGCCAGCAGCTGGTGAACGTCCATGGGCAGCATGACGGCCAGCAGCTGCTGGACGAGGAGTGCCACCTGGGCTACCTGGACAGCTTCGGGGGGACACAGGACGTTCTGGAGGCATTTTCCACAGCCTATGCCCAGGTGCGGGAGCTGCGCCGGGAGCGGGATAAGCTCCAGATGGACGACGGGGAGAAGGCCCGGCGGATGGACACCCTTACCTACCAGATTGAGGAGCTGGAAAAGGCGGAGCTGCGGGAGGGAGAGGACGAGGAGCTCTCCCAGCGCCGGGAGGTGCTGCGCAACGCCGAGAGGCTCACCGACGCGGTGGACGGGGCCTGGCAGGCCCTCACCGGCGGGGAGGACGGCGAGGGGGCGGTGTCGCTGCTGATGGAGGCGGGGAACCGCCTGGCCCAGGGGGGGCGGTACAGCGAAGGGCTGCGGGAGCTCTCGGAAAAAGCGGAGCAGCTGCGCTGCGATGCCGACGACCTGGCGGAGCTGGTGCGGGACCTGCGGGGAACGCTGGACTTCTACCCCGGTGAGCTGGACGAGATTGAGGAGCGGCTGGACCGGCTGTACCGGCTGAAAAAGAAGTATGGTGGTACGGTGGCGGAGATGCTGGCCTACCTGGATAGGTGCCGGGAGGAGCTGGACGCCATCCAGTTTTCCGAGGATCGGATAAACCGGCTGGACAAGGAGCTGGAAAAAGCGCTGGCCCGGGCGGTCAAGGCGGGGGGAGAGCTGTCCGCCCGGCGGCATAAGGCGGCGCAGGAGCTGGCAAAGCGCATCCAGTCGGAACTGACCCAGCTGGACATGCCCAAGGTGCGCTTCCAGGTGGAGTTCGCCCCAAAGGACGCGCCCGACGGCATGGACGCCACCGGCATGGACACGGTGCGCTTCCTCATGTCCGCCAACCTGGGGGAGGCGCTCAAGCCCATTAACAGGATTGCCTCGGGCGGCGAGCTGTCCCGGATCATGCTGGCGCTGAAAAATGTGCTGGCGGAGACGGAGCAGGTGAGCACCCTCATTTTCGACGAGGTGGATACCGGCGTGTCCGGCCGGGCGGCGGTGAAGGTGGCCCGGAAGCTGTTTGAGGTGTCCAAGGGCCGGCAGGTGCTGTGCGTCACCCACCTGCCCCAGATTGCCGCCATGGGGGACGTGCACTTCTCCGTGGAGAAGGGGGAGGCCGACGGGCGCACCTTCACCCGGGTGGAGCGGCTGGACCGCCCCCGGCGCAGGGAGGAGCTGGCACGGCTCAGCGGCGGCCAGGCCACGGCGGTGATGCTGGAGGGGGCCGAGGAGCTGCTGGCCACAGCCCAAGATTACAAGACGGGAGCCAAGAAGAAACGATGATCAAAGCGGTATTTTTTGATATAGACGGGACGCTGGTGTCCTTTGCCCAGAAGTTTCTGCCCGACGGGCTGATGGCCGATCTGAACGCCCTGCGGGAACGGGGAATCAAAACCTTCCTCAGCACAGGCCGGGCGTTGCAGGATTTGGAGACCACCGGGATGCTCCGGGGGGCGCGGTTTGATGGCTATGTGACCATCAACGGGCAGTTTTGCTGCGACGGAGAGGGCGTTCCCTTCCGGGATCGGCCCATTGACCTGGAGGACATGCGGGGCGCCTATCAGGTGCTGCGCAGCAACCCTGAGATTCCCGCCCTGCTGGAGGGGAACGGGGAGAGCTATCTCACCCAGATTAACGACCGGGTGCGGGATATCTATCGGTTTCTCCATACCACGCTCTACCCCGTGTGTCCGCTGGAGTGGATGCTGGAGGGGAAGGTATACCAGTTTGTCCCCTTCGTCCCGCCAAACGAGGAGGGGGCCTTCCTGGACGCTATGCCGGGCTGCACCTACACCCGCTGGCACCCCCTGGGCATCGACGTGATCCCCAGAGACGGCGGCAAGGACGTGGGCGTCCGGGCGGCCATGGAGCGCTATGGCCTGTCGCCGGAGGAGGTCATGGCCTTTGGTGACGGGGAAAACGACATGACCATGCTGGCGCTGGCCGGGACTGGAGTAGCCATGGGCAATGGAGACGAGGCGGTAAAGGCCATGGCGGATTATGTCACCGACACGGTGGACAACGGCGGCGTGTCCAAGGCGCTGCGGCACTTCGGGCTGCTCCCGGAATAAATAATTTGACAAAGCGTGTTTGCTGTGATATGATCCTAATCAACGTAAGGATGAGGACCAGTAGCCAACAGGTTTTCTGCCCAGAGAGCCCCCGTTTTGGTGGAAGGGGGACAGAAACGGTTGGCGAATACCCCTCGGAGCGGCCGCCTGAACGGGAGTTTCCCCAGTAGGGCCGGACGGGTGCGCCCGGTACAGCGCCGGGGTCCTGCTGGGGACTCCCTGAGGCCGTCTCTGCGAGGGGACGGCAAAACAGAGGTGGTACCGCGAGCTTTCGCCCTCTGTCCCAAAGGGACAGGGGGTGATTTTGATTAAGGGCGAAATACAATTGAAAAAGGTTCCGCTGGAAGAGGCGCGGCAGTTTTGGCAGATGCAGAGGCTGGCTTTTTCGGAGCTGCTGGAAAGGTATCAAGATACGCAGACCAACCCGGCCTGTGAAACGCTGGAACGTGTGCGAAGCAAAATGGCGCAGCCGGGCTCCTTCTTTTACTGGATCAAATGGGGAGAAGAACCAGTTGGAGGTATTCGAATCGTTGCTCGAGAGAATAAAAGCAAACGAATTTCTCCGCTGTTCGTTCTGCCGGAATACCGCAACCGGGGGATGGCTCAGCAGGCGATCAGGCTGGCAGAGGAGCTGTACGGGGGCGAAAACTGGGAGCTGGATACGATCCAGCAAGAAAAGGGGAACTGCCATCTGTATGAAAAGGCGGGCTACCGCCCAACTGGGGAGACGCGAGAGATCAATCATAAAATGACATTGATATATTATAAAAAATAAAGGAGAACTGATCATGACACTTTACGACGAACTTGTGGCCCGGGGCCTGGTGGCCCAGGTCACCAGCGAGGACGAGGTGAAAAACCTCATCAACAACGGCAAGGCCACCTTTTATATCGGCTACGACTGCACGGCGGACAGCCTGACGGCGGGGCATTTTGTGACCCTGACGCTGATGAAGCGGCTCCAGCAGGCGGGAAATAAGCCCATCGCCCTCATCGGCGGGGGCACCACCACCATCGGCGACCCCTCCGGCCGTACCGACATGCGCAAGATGCTCTCCCGGGAGGACATCGACCACAACGCCCAGTGCTTCAAGCGCCAGATGGAGCGGTTTATCGACTTTGGCGACGGCCCCGGACAGGCCATGATGCTTAATAACGCCGACTGGCTGCTCAGTCTCAACTATGTGGACCTGCTGCGGGAGGTGGGGGCCTGCTTCTCGGTGAACAACATGCTCCGGGCGGACTGCTACAAGCAGCGTATGGAAAAGGGGCTGTCCTTCCTGGAGTTCAACTATATGATTATGCAGTCCTACGACTTTTACCACATGTTCCAGACGGTGGGCTGCAACCTCCAGTGCGGCGGCAACGACCAGTGGAGCAATATGCTGGGAGGAACCGAACTCATCCGGCGCAAGCTGGGGAAGGATTCCCACTGTATGACCATCAACCTGCTCACCGATTCCCAGGGGAACAAGATGGGCAAGACGGCGGGCAACGCGGTGTGGCTGGACCCCAACAGGACCAGTCCCTATGACTTCTACCAGTACTGGCGCAACGTGGGGGACGCGGACGTGATGAAGTGCGTGCGCTGGCTCACCTTCCTCCCCCTGGAGCAGATCGATGAGATGGATCAGTGGAAGGACGCCCAGCTCAACCAGGCTAAGGAGATCCTGGCCTGGGAGCTGACCAGCATGGTTCACGGCAGGGAGGAGGCGGATAAGGCCCAGGCCGCCGCCCGGGCGCTCTTCTCCACCGGCGGGGACGCGGCCGATATGCCGTCCACCGCGCTGTCCGGGGACGATTTCACCGGCGGCTCCATCGGTGCGCTGACACTGCTGGTAAAGTGTTGTCTGGCGGGCTCCAACGGCGAGGCCCGGCGACTGGTGCAGCAGGGGGGCGTGATGGTGGCGGATGAGAAGGTGTCCGACCCCGCCGCCCAGTTCCCGAAGGAGCGCTTTGCCGGGGAGGGCGTCATCATCAAAAAGGGCAAAAAGGTATTTCACCGGGCGGTGCTGGCGTAAGAAGCTGTACCAATAGCCTCAGCACCCAGCTTTGCGTCCAAAATTGCCGCCGGCCGCGTTGAAAAATCTAGAAATACACTTGGAATCCTTATTCCGCAAAGGACCAGGGGAGGAATGGCACATGACGGCATATGAGAGATTTCAGGCGCTGGAGCTGGATCGATCCTGGCTGGGGCTGGAGCGGGGAGATACGCGCGGGGACTACTTCTGCACCCCGCTGGGGGCGCAGGTCATCGGCTGGGCGGGGGTGGACGGCATCCACTTTTGCTTTGTGGAGGGCTTTGGAGAGATGGTGTTTGCCGTCAGCCCCGCCAACCTGCCGGGGGACTATGTGCAGCCGCTGGCCGGGAGCTTTGCGGATTTTATCCGCCTGGTGCTGGCCTGCGGCGGCATAGACGCGGCGGAGCAGGCCCACGGCTGGAGCCGGGTGCAGTTTGACGAATACCTGGCGCAGTACCCGCCGGACGGGGAGCGCCGGGCGGCCCTGGACGCGCTGGGGGACGGGATGGGGCTGGCTCCTATGGACGACCCCTACGGGTATATCAAGGGAATACAGTCCTCCTTTGACTACGGCGCGTTACGCTTCGGGGAGGACTACTGGGACTTTGTGGGCAGACCGTCTCCGCCGCCTCAGGCCCCGGCATGGCGGGTGACGTACGGCGGAGGCGGGGGCCGGGAGAGGCCGGGGCAGGAGATCCCGGTGGACAAAACCTTTGAGTGGGGCGGCAGCGTCTGGCATGTCCCGGCGGTGTACCTCTGCGGAAAGGGACTGGTGGCGGATCTTTGCATGGAGATTGAGCCGGAGCAGATGCGGGAGTTCTGGGAGAAGTGGCGGCCATGGATGGAGGAGGGCCGGGCCCTCACCCCGGAGGAGAGTGACCGGCAGGAGGCGGACAACCCCATGGGCGTGAGCTTTGACATCGAGGCGTGTGTCAACGGCAGGGCGCTGCGGCAGGAAAGCGGCTCCGGCTTTGGCTGGACGCCGCCGGGCTGCCACCCGGACTGGGAAGGGCAGGGGGAACGGAACCAGCAGAACTATGAGGGGCTGTGGGTGCTGGAGCACTATGGTCTGAATCAGGAAAAGTGCTGGCTGTTCTGGCGGGTGTGCTTTCCCTGGGCGACAAAAACAAAGCCCAAGCTGAAAAGCCTGACGTTTACCCTATCCCAGTCCCCCACCGCGCAGCCGGGGCCCCGGTTCGCCGTGTCCGGGGTGGGGGAGGAGTTCCCGTTTACCCATCCGATCACAGGGCGGGAGCACATTTTACACGTGGAGGAGTACGAGCAGAGGGTATTGGATACGAGCTTTGACGATGACGAGTGGGAATATCCCACCCACTTCACCGCCATGACCTACGCCGTGTGGCCGGAGCTGCCCCAGGGGGCGGTGGACATCCGGGATTGCGGGGAGGGCGACCGGCCCCGCAGAAAGACGCCCCCGAACCCTATGGGGCCGACGGCGTTCAACGCGGTGGCCTTGGGGGTGATCGGGGGCGCGGACGGCCCTGCGGCGGTGGTGCTGGCCAATGGGGGGAGCGCCCGGCGGCAGGCTGCTGGCTCCGCCCTGCGCTTCCAGCCAGGAGGGCCGGCGGAGTGGCGGATGGTGTTTTACGAAAAGAGCGTGGAGGACACGCAGGTGTATATGATACCTTGAAAGGACGGCGGGCCGCAGGGCTGTGAGCATCTCTCACGGCCCTGCGGCCCGGCTGTTTTATTCCAGAGTGACCTCAATAATCACCGGGTTGTGGTCGGTGTATTGAAATTGGTGGTCCATCGTTTCCACCCGGTCAAGCCTGACGTTGGGAGAGAGGATAAAGCCGTCGATGACGTAGAATTGATTGCCCGCGGGGTTTGGGTCATAGGGGTGGTTGAGCAGGCGGCAGCTGGGGGTGGACAGGTCGCAGGCAAACTGCCAGCCCTCGGGGAGAATGGCGTTTTCCAGCACGCCGGGGGTCCACAGGGACGGGTCCTGGATGGGGTAGGCGTCCAGCGCGCCGGGGAAGGTTTGGTTGAAGTCGCCGCCTGCAATGACATAATTGCCCTTCGCGTACTCGCCGGTGAGGAAATCCATAAGCATTTTTGTCTGGGCGGCCTTGCCCTCGCCGTCGTCGTAGGCCTCAAGATGGAGGTTGACCAGCACCAGCTGTTTGTCCGAGCCCTCCAGCGGCACATAGTTCACCAACAGGCACCGCTTCAGATTGGCGGCGGACACCGGCCAGGAAAAGGGGCAGGGCAGGGCGATGCGCTCCGCCTTGTCCACATTGAACCGGCTGAGGGTTTGGAGGCCGCTGTGAACCTTGCCCAGTGGGGGCCAGGGGAAGGGGACGAAATCACAGGAGTAATTCAGGGCATAGGAAGAGGAATAGTACCGTTCGGAGGATTCGTTGAGGGTGTGGAGGTAACTCTGATTCACGCCGTAGGTGCGGGAGGAGCCGGTGTCCACCTCCTGGAGGAAATACACGTCGGCCTGCTGCCCGGCCAGCTGGCCGGAGAGGCCCGCCAGATTGGCCTCCATCTGCTCCCGGGTGGGGGCTACGTCCGCTCCGCCGTCCATGAAGAAGTCGGAATCCGCGCCCAGGCCGGCGTAGCCGGTGTTTTGGGTGGATACGGTGAAGCTGTCCCCCGGGGCGACGGTCTGATTGGCAAAGGCGGCGATCTCCACACCCTCCACCGCATCCGGCTTGTATTCCCGTATGGTGAGCCAGGCCACCAGGACAACGGCGGCCAGCACCACCGCGCCCAGGACAAGCCCCGCCCACTTTAGTATCTTCTTGGCCATGACGATCCAACCTTTCCAAATTCTTTCTGTGCCCAGCATAACACAAAGGCGGGGAGTTATCAAGCCTCATCCAGTGGGAACTCGATGGCGCCGGGCTTGTTATGATTTGCTGCCTGATGCTTGCAGCAAGCCTTTACGGCCTGTACCGCGCCTTTCCGCACTTGCATTCCCCCGTTTTTTATGCTATAAATAATTTGATAACATATGTAACGGCATGTCGGGCATAAGGAGCGTTTTTGTGGAATCTAGTCTGGAAAAGCAAAAGAAGCTGGCCTATGTGGCCAGGCGGTATTACCTGGACGATCAGAAGCAGAGCGATATCGCCCAGGAACTGGGGGTGTCCCGTCCGCTGGTGAGCAGGATGCTGTCTGAGGCCCGGGAACTGGGGATTGTGGAGATCACAGTTCATGAGCCGGGGGCGCAGACCACCCGGCTGATGGACCGGCTGCGTCTGTCCGGCTCCATCCGGGGCGGCGTGCTGGTGGAGGACGGCGAGGACAACGACGCCACAAACCGGCTGCTCTCCCAGGGCGCGGTGGAGCTGCTGGGCCAGCTGGGCACCCGGCGGCTGGGGGTGGGCTGGGGTTATCTCATCGGCCAGCTGGTGACCTGGCTGGAGGAAAACCCCCAGCCGGACAGCGCCGTTACCGACATATGCCCTTTGGTGGGCAATGCCAGCATCCCCGCCCGAAACTACCAATCCAACGAGAATGTCCGGCTGATGGCCCAGCAGCTGGGGGCTACGCCCCATTTTCTCTATCTTCCCGCCCTGCCCGACAGCCTGGAGGAAAAACAGGTGCTGTGCTCCACCGAGGTCTACCGCCAAATTTACCAGCAGTGGGAGGGGCTGGACACGGCGCTGGTCAACATCGGCGACTACCCCTCCAGCCCCGATTTCGCCTCCCTGGTGCGGTACGGCAGCCTGCTCCAGCGCCAGCGGGCATGCGGACGGATGCTGGTCTATTACTTTAACGAGGCAGGCACGGTCATTCAATCCGAGCAGGATTTTGCCATTCAGATTCCCATCGAAACCCTGCGGCAATGTCCCAATATCATCGGGGTGTGCTCTGCCAACACCAGCGTCAAGGCGCTGGAGGGCGCCCTGAGAACCGGGATATTCACACACCTGGCCGCCCGGTCAAAGCTGGTGAAGGCCCTGCTGGACAATTGATAACATTTGTAACCCCCCAAATTGGCTCTCCAATTTGGGGAGCCTTTTTCTGTGCATTCCATACAATTTTAAAATGCAGATTCTGTACAATTCAGGGAAAAGCGATTTGTGATGTTGACTTATGTAACATGATATGGTATTGTGTTTTTGCGGATGTAACAAATGTGAATGCGGAGGAGGTGAAGCAGGATGACAAAGACCGAATTCGCCGCGCGGCTGAAAAACGCCTGCGGGGCGGTGCTGTCGGCGGAGGAAGAGCTGACGGAAATTGATTCCCGGTTTGGCGACGCCGACCACGGCTTAACCATGGCCAAGATCGCCGGGGCCATTGGCCGCGCGGTGGAGCAGCCGGGAGGCGGCATCCAGTCCATGCTGGACGATGCGGCCATGGCCGTTATGACGCTGAACGGCGGCAGTGCGGTCCCCCTGTGGAACACTTGGCTGGACGGGATGCAGGAGGGGGCCCCGGAGGGGGACGAGATCGACGTGGCGGGCCTGCAGGCCATGTTTGCCCGGGCGCTGGAGGAGCTGAACGATATGTCCGGCGCAAAGGTGGGGGACAAAACCATGATGGATGCTCTTATCCCCGCCAGCGAGGCCATCGCGGCCTACGAAGGGGCCGATGAGAGCGGCCTGTTCGAGGCTGCCGCCCGGGCTGCGGCCCAGGGGGCGGAGGACAGCAAGCAGTTTGTGTCCAAATTTGGCCGGGCCAAGAGCTACGGTGAGAAGACCATCGGCACCCCGGACGCCGGAGCGGTATCCATGTCCTATTTCTTCCAGGGCCTGGCGCGGGCCTGAAATACTGTAAGGAGAGGGATTCCATATGAAAATGAAGAAGTTTATCAACGCCCCCGAGACCATCACCGACGAAGAGCTGATTGGCCTGGGGCTGGCCTATCCCGACATTCTGGATGTGGACGGCCATCTGGTCATCAGCAAGGATCTGGCCGGCGCGGACCGGGTTACCATCGTTACCTACGGCGGCTCCGGCCACGAGCCCGCCCAAGCCGGGTTTGTGGGCAGGGGGATGCTGGACATCCAGGCGGTGGGCGATATCTTTGCCGCCCCCAATGGCCAGCTGGTGTTCGACGCCATGAAGCTGGCCGATAAAGGCCATGGCGTGCTGCTGCTCACCCTGAACTACGCGGGCGACCAGCTGGCGGGCAAGCAGGCCATGAAGCTGGCGCAGAAGGCCGGTCTGAACGTGCGTCAGGTAGTCACCGGCGAGGAGATCCAGTACGATCCCGCCGGCGAGGACAATAAGCGGGGCCTGGCCGGGGCGGTGGCCCTGTATCACATCGCGGCGGCAGCGGCCAAGGAGGGCAAGAGCCTGGATGAGGTGGCCGCCATCGCCCAGCGCTATGCCGACAGCATGGCCTCCGTTACCGTCAAGTCCACCGACGCCACCCACCCCCAGAACGGCATGTCCTTCGGCGACCTGGGCGATACCGACCTGATGGAGATCGGCGCGGGCCAGCACGGCGAGGGCGGCGGCGTCCGGGTGCCTATGATGTCCTCCAAGGATACCGTGTCCACGGTGGCGGACGCCCTGTGCAAAAAGCTGGAGCTGAAGGCCGGAGATAAGGCGTTTGTCATGATCAATGGCTGCGGCGCCACCACCATGATGGAAATGCTGGTGCTGTTCAAGGACACGGTGGAATTCCTGAAGGCCAGGGACGTGGAGGTCGTGGCCAGCATGGTGGGCGAGATCCTCACCGTCCAGGAGGCGGGCGGCTTCCAGATGAACATCGCCAAGTGGGACGAGGAATTTATCCGCCTGTGGGGCGCTCCCTGCCACACCCCCGCCTACAGCAAGGAGTGAGCCATGGCTGACAACATCGGCAACAAGGCGGCCCACGACTACCATTTGGACGTGCCCGCCGCGCAGGAGGGCTTTTACGTCAAGGGGAACGCCCACTGCGCCTGGGGCATGAAAAACCGGCTGGCCCGGATGTTCCGCCCCCAGTCCGGCAACACCGTCATGCTGGCGTTTGACCACGGTTACATCATGGGGCCCACCGCCGGGCTGGAGCGAATCGACCTGGTGATCCCGCCCCTCATCCCCTATGTGGACGTGCTCATGGGTACCAGGGGGATTATCCGCTCCTGCGTTTCCCCGGCCGCCCCGGCGGCAAAGTGTATCCGTGTGACCTATGATTCCACTGTTCTCTATGACGACATGTCCAACGGCGGCGGCATCGCCTGCGACATCAACAGCGCCATTGAGATGAACGCCGACTGCATGGCGGTGCAGACCTTTATCGGCGCCCCCGGCGAGAGCCGGTCCCTGGAACTGCTGGCCCGCACCGCCGACGCGGGGAGCCGGTACGGCATCCCCACCCTGGGGGTTGTGGCCGTGGGCAAGGAGATGGCGCGCACGGAAAAGTTTTTCCTGCTGGCCACCCGGGTGCTGGCGGAGAACGGGGCCAATGTGGTGAAGAGCTACTACTGCGAGGGCTTTGAGCGGGTGGCTGCCGCCTGTCCCGTCCCCATTGTCATCGCAGGCGGCAAGAAGCTGCCGGAGCTGGAGGCGCTGGAGATGGCGTATAAGGCCATTCAGGAGGGGGCGCATGGGGTGGATATGGGCCGCAACATTTTCCAGTCCGATTCCCCCGCCGGCATGGCCCAGGCCATCGGCAGGGTGGTGCACGAGGGCTTTACCCCCGCCCAGGCATATGAGGTCTATCAGGAAGTGAAAAATCAGCGGTAACTACATAAATAGGGAGGGCCCCGAAGGGCCCTCCCCGCAGCGCGAAAGACCAACGCCGCTCCCATCGGGCGAGGATGGGAGCGAAGTCCCTCGCGGCAGTTATTATACACCATTCGCTCCAAAATTGCAACGCGGGGGACCCATTTTATTTTGAGAAAGGGGTCCGTCCCATGAACGCAAAAAAATACCTGCCCATCGCTCTTTTTATCGGCCTCCAGGCATTTGCCCTTCAGGCCCTCGATCAGGCAATCTGCGCCAACATCCCGCCCCTTGCCGCCGGAGGCGGCTGGATCTCCTTCCAGGCCTGGGCCATGTATTTCCTGGGCGGCTGTACGCCCAAGGGGGGCGTGCGGGCGCTGATTGGTTATGGGATCGGTATGGCCGCGTCCATCGCCATCATGGTGGGCGGCGGTGCGCTGGGGGCGCTGGGCTTCTGGGCCATGCCCGTCATCCTGCTGATCCTGGTGCCCATCATCCTATATCTGGATATCGCGCCTGAGATGGTCAATTTTGTCCCCGCCGTGTTTGTGGGGGCGGGCGTGTACTTCGGCGTGATGAGCTATATCCCCGGCGCTGATTTTGTCAACGCATTTATCTCCGAGGGAGTGTACTGCGTGATCGGCCTGCTGTTCGGCTTTATCACCATCACCTTCCGGGGCTGGTACGAGAAAAAGTACGTCAATCAGTAATTCACAGGCTCTGCCTGTTATTAAGGAGGAAAAACCATGTCCGCTGAGTATATGCACATCGGAATCCCCATCACCAACCGCAAGCCCAACATGGTCTACAACGAGGGGGCCAAGTTCTGGGTGAGCAATGTGGACGACTACGACTACAAAATCGAGTACCTGAAATTTGAGGAGGGCACCCCTTTTCCCGAGGAAATCCACCGCCACCCCCATGTAGCCTATAAGGTGGACGACCTGGAGAAGTACATCGCCGATGCGGACAGCGTGATCTGCGGCCCCATGGAGGCCAACGAGAAGGGCGACCGGCTGGCCTTCGTCTGGAAGGATGGAGCCATTCTGGAGTTGTATCAGGAGGCGTAAGCCGGTATTGTAAAACTGCATATGCAGGGGCAAGGGTGTGCGATCCCGCACACCCTTGCTTTGTTTTCCGGCATTTCAAACACGGCGTTTCCCTGGCTGGTATCCCGCGCCTCCGGGCAGTACCGGCGTTAAAGCCTCCTGGCGCCGGGGGTTTCCAGCAGGCACAGCTCACAGAGCGTTTCCAGCTCCTGCGTGTGATCCTCCTTTGGGTCGTCGTATTCCAGACAGGCCGCCGTTTGGAGAACAAAAGCGTCCTGGCCATATTGTGTCCAAAGGGCTTGCAGCCGTTTATTGGGGCAGCTCCCCGCAGAGAGCTGAAAGCGGATACGGTTGAATTTTGCGGGGATATCCGCGGCAGGCATTAAAAATATCTCACCGGCAGGGCGGCAGTGGAAGGAGATCACCCCCATCTCCGGGCGGCGGTCCTTGTAGGCGTTCAAAAGCTCTTTTTTTCTTTCTGTGACCATATTTCTCACCTCGCAAGACATTTTACCCCATTCAGCCCGCAAAAACAATCTACGATGCGTTGATTTTTGCCGCTGAGGACTTGCCAACAGCCATTACGAAACTCTTGATATATAGAAAAAATGAGCTATACTACCCGTTGGTGATGGGGCTGGATTCGCTGCGCGGCTTTGGCCCCGGGAATTTGGAGGGCGCCGTGCCCAAAACCTTTTCCGATGGAGGGAAGTTTTCATGGGATTTATAGAAAACAAAAAACTTGCTGCGCGAATTGGGATTGCTACAACCGTTATCACTCTGGTGGGGATGGCGCTGCTCTGGCTGGTCGTATCCACCAACGCCGCTTCTGTGGTCAAAAACGATATCACCAACCAAATGACTGACGCCGTGGAATCCAGAGCCGCTATCATTGACGCATACGTGCTCTCCGCGGAAGAATATATGGCCGCCTTTGCCTTGGGCAGCGAGGTTCGTGACCTGCTTCTAAACCCGGATGACCCGGCCCTGCTTGCAAAGGCACAAAAGTATACGGAGGATTTTGCGGCAACCAAAGGGGTGTTTGAGGGGCTGTACATCGCCACCCCGGTCACCCATGTCCTGACCCACACCTCACAGGGGGCCATCGGGATGACCACCCGTACGGGGGATTCCCTGAAAACCTTTCAAGACACCATTCTGGCCCAGCAGCGGCTGACCAATCTGGGTATTATGCAGTCCCCGGGCACAGGCAGTATGATTTTATCCATGTACTACCCCATTTTTGAGGGAGGGCGGTGCATCGGCTACGTGGGGGCGGGCGTCTATGCCAGCCACCTGATGGACTCGCTGCTGAATCTGGATATCAAGGGCCTGCCCGACAGCGAATATGTATTCCTGAATGTGGATACGGGCGTGTATCTGTACCATGAGGACGATTCGCTTTTGAATACTGAAACCACCGACGCCGGATACCGGGAGATTATCAAGCGCATTCAGGCGGACGGCAGCACCCAGGCCAATACATATTCCTACCGGGGTGAGGATGGGGTCCAACAGCTGGTGGTGTATAAGTTTCTGAAGGACCGCGGCTGGGTGTTTATGGTCCGGGACAACGCCACCGAGGTCTACGGCACTGTGACAAACGTACGCATTTTGGTGGGGGTGCTGTGCGCGGTGACTGCCGCGGCCGTCATCCTGCTCACCCTGCTGCTCCTGCGTCGGGAGGGCAGGGAGCTCATGGTGGTGGAGCGTGCCATTGGGCGCCTGGGGGATCTGAACCTATCCGCAGACCAGGAGCTGGAGCCATTCTATGGCAGGTCGGATGAGATCGGCATGATCGCCCAGACCACCCACCGGGTCTGCGGCTGTCTGAGGCAGACCATTGACGATGTTGGACGCATCCTGGGTGAGATGGCCGATGGTAATTTTGCCGTCGATGTTACGGAGAACGAGTCCTATTATATTGGGGACTTCAAGGTTTTGTCCACCAGCCTGCAGTCCATCCACGCAAATCTGGTGAACGTGATCCGGGATATTTCCCAGGTGGCCGGCGAAGTGGGCGCCAGCGCGGTTCGGGTTTCTACGGACGCGCAGGCCCTGGCCCAGGGCACAACGGAGCAGGCCGCCTCGGTTGACGGCGTCGTGACAAATGTGAGCGCCATCACGGCCCAGATCCAGACCAGCACCGTGCGCTGCGGCAGCGCCAGCGCGCTGGTGGCTCAGGCCACTGGTTATGCGGCTGAGGCGGACACAAAAATGGAGCAGCTGACTGCGGCCACCAGGAACATCGACCAGTCCTCCGCCCAGATCGGAACGATTATCAAGACCATCGAGGACATCGCGTTTCAGACCAATATTCTGGCGCTGAACGCCGCAGTGGAGGCCGCCCGTGCCGGAAGTGCGGGAAAGGGCTTTTCTGTGGTGGCGGATGAGGTTCGCAATTTGGCCGCTAAATCCGCTTCAGCCGCGCAGAATACCAATGAGCTGATCAGCCGGTCCATCCAGAGCGCCAAATCTGGAACAGAATCTACAGATCTGGCAGTTTCTGCCATGCAGGATATCGACAGCTGCATTCAGTCTATCAAAACCTTGATGGATGAGATTGCCGCCGCCAGCGTTCAGCAGTCGGAGATGATCTCGCTGGTGGAAACAGGAATCAAGGAGATCTCGGCGGTGGTGCAGGATAACTCTACCGCCGCGGAAAAAAGCGCCGCAGTCTCCAAGGAGCTGTCCCAGCAGGCACGGACCCTGAACAGTCTCATCAGCCGGTTCCGAATTCAATAAGTGAAAACCGGCCTGCCGTCCCCACCCTCTGAAGGTGGGGACGGCAGGCCGGTATCTTTTCGCGTAAAAAACGAAGATATCGCCTCAAAGTTGAGAACAGCTAAAAAGTCAGTTCCGCCCTAAACGCCAGGACCTTTTGCTCATTCACCATGATGATCGTGTTCGTGACAGCAGGAGCAGTCGCCACTGCAGAACTGTTCAGGCTCGTAGGCAATGCCGTTCTTATCGTAATAGTCCTTGATGGCGGCGCGCACGGCTTCCTCAGCCAGGACGGAACAGTGGATCTTATGGGCGGGCAGGCCGTCCAGCGCCTCCACCACGGCCTGGTTGGTGAGGGACAGGGCCTCGTCCACCCGCTTGCCCTTGATGAGCTCGGTGGCCATGGAGCTGGTGGCGATGGCACTGCCGCAGCCAAAGGTCTCGAACTTCACGTCCACAATGATTCCGTCCTCGATTTTGAGGTACATTTTCATGATATCGCCGCACTTGGCGTTACCGACCTCTCCTACGCCGTCGGCATCGGCGATCTCGCCTACGTTGCGGGGATTACGAAAATGATCCATCACCTTTTCACTGTATAACATAGCTGCGCTCTCCTCTCTGTAAAGATTTCCAAACGGGAGACATGTCCCGCAGATAATTGACCACCTCAGCGGTGGCTTGGGCGATAGACTCCACATCCTCCATGGTGTTGTCCCGGTCCAAGGAGAGGCGAAGGGAGCCGTGGGCCACCTCATGGGGGCGGCCGATGGCCAGCAGCACGTGGCTGGGGTCCAGCGAGCCGGAGGTGCAGGCCGACCCGGAGGAGGCGGCAACCCCCTTATCATCCAGCAGCAGCAGCAGGGATTCGCCCTCAATGCCCTCAAAACAGAAGCTTACGTTGCCGGGCAGCCGCCGTTCCCTGTCGCCGTTCAGGGCGGCATGGGGGATGGCGGACAGCTTTTCGATGAGGGTGTCCCGCAGGGAGGACACATAGACATTGTTTTCTGCCATGTGGGTTACGGCATCGTCCAGCGCGGCGGCCATGCCCAGAATGGCGGGCAGGTTTTCCGTGCCTGCCCGGAGACCCCGCTCCTGTGCTCCGCCGTGGATGAGGGGGAACAGGGGGGCGCCCCGGCGCACATACAGCGCACCCACGCCCCGGGGGCCGTGGAACTTGTGGCCGGACAGGGAAAGCATGTCGATATTTTGTGCTGTCACGTCGATGGGCAGATGGCCTACCGCCTGAACGGCGTCCGTATGGAAGGGGACGCCCTTTTCCCGGCACAGTGCGCCAATCTCGGCCACGGGCTGGATGGTGCCGATCTCATTGTTGGCGTACATGACGGACACCAGAGCGGTATCCTCCCGGATGGCGGCGGCCACGTCCTCCACCTTGACGATGCCGCTCCCATCCACCGGGAGGAGGGTGATGTCATAGCCCTCCTTGGACAGCTGCTCCATGGTATGGAGGACGGCATGGTGTTCAATGGCGGTGGTGATGAGGTGCTTTTTGCCCTTGCGCGCCCCAATTTTGGCGGCGCTGGCAATGGCCTGATTATCCGCCTCGCTGCCGCCGGAGGTGAAATAGATGTCCCCCGGCTGGGCGCCGATGGCCCTGGCCACCGTTTCCCGGGCGGTCTGGAGGGCCTCCCTGGCCTGCTGCCCCGGGGAGTGGAGGCTGGAGGGGTTGCCCCAGAAGCGCTCCATGCCGTCCAGCATGGCCTGCTGGGCGGCGGGACAGGCTTTGGTGGTGGCGGCGTTGTCCGCGTATATCATGATGTGTTCCATCTCCTTGTATTTGAGCGTCCGCGCCGTTGCGGGCGGCGCGGGGCGTGATAGCCTTACATCCGCTTACCGCCCAAATCATACCGTAAAAAGCATACCTTGTCAATAGGAATTGTGGAAATTCTTATGAGACGCCCCCATAGCATTCCCAGGAGGCGGAAAATTACAACCAGGATGGCGCAGCAGCGCCGGAGAGGTCTTTTCTTTTACGATTGGGTGTGATATACTGGGCGCAGATAAAGGAGGGAAGCGCCATGACGCCTCTGGAACAATTGCAGCAATGGATCAAGGAGAGCCGGAACATCGTCTTTTTCGGCGGGGCAGGCGTGTCCACCGAGAGCGGTATCCCGGATTTCCGCAGCGTGGACGGGCTGTACAATCAGAGGTACCGGCAGCCGCCGGAGACGATCCTCAGCCACACCTATTTCGAGGGGCATACCGGGGATTTTTACCGCTTTTACCGGGACAAGATGATCTGTCTGGACGCAAAACCCAACGCCGCCCACCTAAAGCTGGCGGAATTGGAGCGGGCCGGCAAGCTCCGGGCGGTGGTCACCCAGAACATCGACGGACTGCATCAGCTGGCGGGCAGCCAGGCGGTGTATGAGCTCCACGGCTCGGTCCACCGCAACTACTGCACAAAATGCCGTGCGTTTTACGGTGTGGACTTCATTCAAGCGGGGGAGGGCGTACCCCTGTGCCCGGTGTGCGGGGGCGTGGTGAAGCCGGATGTGGTGCTGTACGAGGAGGGGCTGGATCAGGATACGGTGGAGGGCGCTGTGCGGGCCATCGCCGGGGCGGATGTGCTCATCGTGGGCGGGACCTCCCTGGTGGTCTACCCCGCGGCGGGGCTCATCAATTATTACCGGGGGAACCGGCTGGTGCTCATCAACCGGGACCCAACTCCATGCGATGGGCAGGCGGATCTGGTGATTCACGACTCCATCGGCAAGGTGCTGGGAGGGATTGCGGTATGAAGCAGAGCGCAGGCGGACGGACGGTTCAGGTGCTGATCGCCCTGGGCAAGAGCGTGTGTTATCTGGCGCTGTTTTTGGGCGCCCAGGTGCTGGTGATGCTGCCGGTGGTGGTGGCTGCCGCTGTGCAGTCGGCGCTGGAGAATTGGGAGGCGGCGGAGCAGCTGTCTGGCGTGCTGTATGAAAGCGCCATGCTGTTCACCGCGGTGTCGGGGCTGCTCGCCATTGGGGTGATCCTTCTGTTCTACCGCATCCGGCGGAAAAAGCTGGGGGACGCTTTGTGGCTGCGGCGGGTGGAGGGCCCGGGGCTGCTGTCCGGGGCGGCGCTGGCCCCGGCGCTGTATTTGGCGGTTACTGTGGCGATGATGGCTCTTCCCGAGGCATGGCTGGACAGCTATGCCGAGGCGTCCTCCGGCGTGAGCGGCGGCGGGGTGATTGGCATTGTGGCGGTGGTGCTGGTGGCTCCGGTGGTGGAGGAGTTTATCTTCCGGGGGCTGATCATGACCCGGCTGGCGCAGGCCATGCCCGGCTGGCTGGCCGCAGCGCTGTCCGCCGCCATTTTTGGGCTGTGCCACGGCCACCCGGTCTGGTTTGCCTACACCTTTGTGCTGGGCGTGCTGTTTGGGCTGATGGACCTGCGGCTGGGGTCCATCTGGCCGTCCATCCTGGCCCACATGGTCTTCAACGGTGTGGGCCAGGTACTGGATCTGCTGCCGGAGGATGACGTGGTAATCATGGGGGCGTACCTTGTCCTGGTGGCGGCGGCCGTTGTGCTCCCGGTTCTGGCCCGGAGAGAGGTGAAAGCCCTGTTTCGGCCCAAACCCCAGGCGCTCCCGGCCCAGGAGGGGGAGCCCCCCGCCCAGCCTGGAGGCTGTGAGTGGAACCCCTGGGATGAGTAAAGGTAAACCCTGCGGCGTCCTGCCGCAGGGTTTGTTCTTACTTGGATTTATTGAAAAACAATAAAAAATACTTGACAAACGATATAGCGCGTGATAAGCTTTGGGACAAGAGGTGGTGGATATGGAACAAACTTCCGTGCAGAAGCTGGCCCGTGTGCTGCGGGTCATGGTGCTGGCAGTCTTTGTGTGCAATATCATTGTGCTGTTCTTTGTGCCCGCCCTGGCGGCCATGCTGGCGGAGAACCGATGGGACGGGCAGACCATGGAACGGCTTTTGAGCGGGGAGAGCGTGGGGTTCTGGCTGAATTTCACCCTCCATATGTGGAATCCCTTCATCTGGATGATGGCTGCGGTGGGGGAGGACCAGTATTGGCTGGTACTGACGGCGTTTTTGCTTTTTTGCGGCGTGTGCACCGCCGTTATCCTGTGGCAGGGCAGGCGGGTGCTGGACACCATCCTGAAGGGGAACCCCTTCGTTATGGACAACGCGAAAAGCCTGAAGACGGCGGCAATGTGCTGCTTTCTCATCTCCGGGGCGGCGCTGGCGCGGCTGGTCTGGGGGTTTGCCTATTATCGGAGCATCATGCCGATGCTCACCTACAACGCCCTGTTTGTGCCCATCTTTTTGATGGGCGGGCTGCTGTTCATGGTCATGTCCGCCCTGTTCCGCCAGGCGGTGGAGCTCAAGGCGGAAAACGACCTGACCATCTAGGGGGCGGCGTATGGCGATTGTGGTGAATCTGGATGTGATGATGGCAAAGCGGAAAATGTCCCTGGGAGAGCTGTCCCAGAAGGTGGACGTGACTATGGCCAACCTGTCCATTTTGAAAAACAACAAGGCCAAGGCGGTGCGCTTTTCCACGCTGGAGGCCATTTGCAAAGCGCTGGACTGCCAGCCGGGGGATATCCTGGAGTACGTGCCCGACGAGGCGGACTGACAACCCCATAACCCGAACCGCATGACCGCCCCGGCCATGGGGCGGTCTTTTTGCGGCCCAATTTGGAAAGGAGAATACAAATTGAAGCGATTTTTGACCCTGATGCTGCTTGTTCTAGCGCTGCTGGCCGGCTGTGGAATAGACGGCGGGGAAGGCTGGGCGCTGCGCCGTATCGGCCGGGCGCTGGGCGTGGATCTGTCCGGCGGGACGCTGGCGCGGTTTGAGGACAGCCACGGCGGCTTCCACGGCGACGGGCTCACCGCGGCGGAGGTGGAGCTGGATGGCCTGGAGGAGGGGCTGGCGGACGCCCCCGGCTGGCGCCCCCTGCCCATGACGGAAAACGCAGCCCAGGCACTTCAAATGTTTCAGGAGGAGGGCGGGGCGCCAGAGGAGGGCTTTTACTACCTCTATGACCGCCAGAGCCAGGACCCCTATGACGACAGCCAGCTCCACCAGCGGTACTCCTGGAACTTCACCCTGGCGGTGTATGACAGCGGGGCCGGGCGGCTGTGCTATTACGAATTTGACACGTAGGAGGCGGTTCCAATGAAAAAGGTGATCGGTGTGTGTCTGTTTGCGCTGTGCTTGGCGGCGCTGTCCGGCTGCGGCGGGGATATAGAGGCCGACCTTGTGTTTGTCAACGATTCGGACGCGGTGATCGTGGAGGTGGTGGTGGACTTCCAGGACCAGGGCGGAGGAAGCCGGAACGCCGACAGCAGCCCCCTGCGGCGGGGGGATTCCTTCGGCTTCGAGGCGGGGGAATACCCGGTGACCGTGTATGTGTACGACGCGCCCTTCAAGGGCTTCGGCCAGAAGAAACTGGCCTGCCTCACCATCCAGGAGGCCCCGCCCGACGGGGAGCGGTGGTATGTCACCGCCCGGGACGGGGCGGGCGGGCTGGCCCTCAGCGCGGACACCCAATGGCCCGATGGGGTGTGAGCCGGACGGCTCCTTCTTGCGCTCCGGGGAAAACTGTGCTATCATGGAGGCAATTCAAGGGAAAGAGGTGCGGCCATGATCGGTTCGGAACGGCAATTTCACATCAACTGCAAGCAGGGCGACGTGGGACGGTACTGCCTGCTGCCCGGCGACCCTGGGCGGTGCGAGAAAATCGCCCGGTATTTTGACAACCCCGTCCACGTGATGACCAACCGGGAGTACGTTACCTACACAGGGACACTGCTGGGGGAGAAGGTAAGCGTCACCTCCACCGGTATTGGCGGGCCCTCCGCTTCCATCGCCATGGAGGAGCTGGCCAATCTCGGCGCGGACACCTTTGTGCGGGTGGGCACCTGCGGGGGCATCAAGTTGGAGGTGACCAGCGGCGATATTGTGGTGGCCACCGGCGCGGTGCGCATGGAGGGCGCCAGCCGGGAGTACGCCCCCATTGAGTTCCCAGCCGTGGCGGATTTTGAGGTGCTTACCGCCCTGGTGGACGCGGCAAAGGCGTCTGGCCGCCGCTGGCACGCCGGGGTGGTGCAGTGCAAAGACTCCTTCTACGGCCAGCACTCGCCGGACCGGATGCCGGTGTCTTATGAGCTGCAAAGCAAGTGGGAGGCGTGGAAGCGGCTGGGGGTGCTGGCCTCGGAGATGGAGAGTGCGGCGCTGTTCACCGTGGCGGCACACCGGGGGGTGCGCTGCGGCTCCGCTTTCCACGTCATCTGGAACCAGGAGCGCAACGCCGCCGGGCTGGACCAGACCCGGGATGAGGACACCGAATCCGCTATCCGGGTGGGGATCGAGGCGGTGAAGCTGCTTATTCAAAGAGACCGGGCGTCGGGCCGATAAGGGTATCGTAAAATTCGGCCCTGGCCTCGGCCTGGGCGGGGGTGCGCTGCTGTCCGGGCCGGGTGTCGTCGCTCACCGTATTGAGCGCCATCAAGGCCAGGTTGCTGCGCATCAGGTCGAACAGGGAGGCCAGTATGGCCAGCTCGTCCGCCGTTTTGCCCTGGCCGATGTAGACGGAGAGGGCGGCGGCTATGGCAACGAGATTGGCGCCCTGGCCCTGAGAGTGGTTGAAATTACAGCATGGCACACCGAAGCCCCCCTTCATCCCAGTGTATGCGGGGAATGGGAAAGTGGCAGTCAAAGCCGCCGGGAATTTTATATTCCCGGCGGTTTTTCGTTTTTTACAGCTTTTTCACATACCGCAGGTCGTGGCAGGGCGGACTGTTGGGAAAGGGGATGTCGGCGCTGGTGCCGTCCCAGGCGAAGCCGTGAGCGGCGTAGAACCGCCGGGCGCCTTCGTTTTCCTGAAGGACAAACACGAAAGCGCTTGGAAAACCCTCCAGCTTCATCCGGCGGCAGGCCTCCTCAAACAACAGCCCGCCGTAGCCGTGGCCGCGCTGGGCCGGATGGGTGTAGAAGGAGGCGATCTCTCCCCAGTCGGCGTAGGACTCGTTGTCGAATTTACAGATGTCGCCGGGGTTGTAGTTCACCGTGCGGGCCTTGCAGTAGTTCAGGCAGGACACCGGCTCATCCCCCCGGTACAGCAAAAGGCCGCGCACGCCGCTTTGGGTCTCGTAATTCCGGCGGAAGATCCCCACCCACCGGTCATCGGTGATCTCCCGGGCCATGTAGTCGGCGGGTACCGCGTTCACATAGGTATCCCGCCAGCCCAGGGCGTGTATGAGGGACATGGCTCTGAAATGCTCCTCGGTGCAGGCATCCACAAAGCGCAATTCTTCCATGGCAATCCTCCTAAATGAGCGGCCCCGCCCCGGCCGGGCAGGGCCGTGAATCGGCGGCAGTTCCCCAAGCCCGCCCTCACTCTCAGTCAACGCATTGGTAGTACGGTGTGAATGCGGGCCGGGGCCCTGTCACAATACGGTTGTGCGCGGTCTGGGCATACGGTGTGATGTGAGGATTCGAACCCCTGCGCCAGCCCATAGGCGCGCCATGACCGGCTCATTCTCAGCCGGGAGAGATACGTTCGCCCCAAGAGCTACCTGCTGCCGCCTCTTTTGCGGTTTCTTTCAAGAAAAAGAAACCGCAAAAGAGCTTTGATTTGCTGACGGAACGGATGCCGGCCCACAAGTGGGCGTCACGGCAACGAAGGTGGTTTAAATGAGCTCCGTTGTCCAGTTGGCTGCCTGGATGGAGTTGTCCAGCAGGCGCAGCTCCTTGGCCAGATCGTCCGCCTGCTTCTGCACGTCCTTCACGCTGACAGAGCTGAGCACCTTGATCTCCGTGCGGGTGGCGCGGCGGGCCAGCTGGCTGGCGTTGTAGGCCAGATCCCGGTAGACGCTGAGCTTCAGCTTCAGCGCGTCCCGCCGGGCCAGGTGGGCGGTGAGGCTTTCGCCGCCCACCTGGGTTTGACAGTTGGTCAGGTTGATCCGGGTGATGAGGCGCTCCAGATTGCCAACGCAGCCGTCCAGCTCCGCCAGCAGCCCGGCGGGGTCCTCGGCGGGCTGCTCCCCTTCCTGCACAATGGCATTGCTGTTCAGCCGCTGCTGGAGCTGCTGGATGCGGTGGTTCAGATCCGCCCGCTCCTGTAAGGCTTCCGCCAATTTCATGATACGCCCTCCTTAAACGCCCGCGCCTGCGGGCTCTTTCATGGCCTCCTGCCTGGCCAGCGCCTTGGCGTTGGCCAGCATCAGCTTAATGCGGTTTTCCTGGTTGATTTTTGTTGCGCCCGGATCATAGTCGATAGCCACAATGTTGGAGCAGGGGTAGTCGTCCTTCAGCTTGCGGATCATACCCTTGCCGACGATGTGGTTGGGCAGGCAGCCGAAGGGCTGGGTGCACACGATGTTGGGCACCCCTTGGTGAATGAGCTCCAGCATCTCGCCGGTGAGCAGCCAGCCCTCGCCCATTTTATTGCCGTCCCCCAGGTAGCCCCGGACCAGCTTGTGCATGTCCTCAAAGGAGCCGGGGGCGCGGAAGCGGGTCTTTTGAAGCGCCTCGATCATATCCCTCTGGCACGCCTCGATGTAACCCTTGAACAGCTGGCAGAACTTTTTTTTGACCCACGGCCCGCCATAGATGTTCACATCCACTTCCCGGTTGAAGATCTTGAAGATCATAAAGTCGGTGAGGCCGGGCACCACCGGCTCCGCTCCCTCGGACAAGAGGAAGTCTTCCAAATTGTTGTTGCCCAGGGGGGAGAACTTCACGTAGATCTCGCCCACCACCCCCACCTTGACCTTCTCCTCGCCGGATACGGGGATGGCGGCAAAATCCGCCAGAATGGCGTCAAAATTGGCCCGCATCTGCTTGCGGTCCATGCCCTTTCCAGCCTGGAATTCATGGATAAGGGTGCTCTGCCATTGATCCAGCGTTTTGTCGGTGCCGCCGGGGGTGAGCTCATAGGGCCGGACCTGGTTGGCGGCGTTCACCAGCAGGTCGCCGTACAGCATGGCGTAGATGAGCTTGCGCACCAGGGGCAGGGTGAGGGAAAAGCCGGGGTTTTTCTCCAGCCCGGACAGGTTCACCGAGATGACGGGGACGAACTCCAGCCCCGCCTTTTCCAGGGCCTTGCGCAGCAGGTGGATATAATTGGATGCCCGGCAGCCGCCCCCCGTCTGGGTGATGAACAGCGCCACCTTATGGGGGTCATAGCCGCCGTGCTTGATGGCGTCGATGAGCTGGCCGATGACCAGCAGGGCGGGATAGCAGGTGTCGTTGTGGACGTATTTCAGGCCCTCATCCACGATGCCCCGGTGGTTGGTGGTGAGCATATCCACCTTGTAGCCCTCCAGAATGAGCAGCTGGCGGAACATCCCGAAGTGGACGGGGAGCATCTGGGGCATGAGGATGGTGTATTCCTCCTTCATCTCTTTGGTGAAGAGGAGTCGTCCGTCCTTGTCGTATTTCAATTCAGCCATGGAAAAACTCCTTTCGCGGGGGTCAATCGTCCCGAACGGCCCAATAGAGGCGTCCCATGGAGCGGGTCATGCCCAGGGACCGCTGAAGGGCCAGGGACGGGTCGTTTCCGTCGAACACCTGCCCATAAGGGACGTGCCCACAAGACAGCTCCAACCCGATCATGTAGGACTGGAGCAGGGTGGCCAGTCCCCGGCGGCGGTAGGGGGGCAGCACCTCCAAAAGCCCTACGGAGCCCTCTGCGTGCCGGCCGATAAAGGCCATAAGAGTGCCGCCGTCAAAGGCGCCGTACAGCTCGCCGTGTGCGATGAGCCAGGACAGGTACTCCTGGTCGGTGAGGGTGTAGTTAGCCAGCACGGTGGGCAGGTGGGATTGATCCAGCTGCCGTATGTTCGCCGCGTCCGGCAGGGGTGGAGGTGTGGTGCGAAGCCAGCCCATCTGCCAGCAGGGGTTCAGCCGGGTGAAGCCAAAGCGCTTTTCCAGCTCGTCCCGGTAGAGCGCCTCGTGGACGGTGATGAAGGTGGGCTTGGGCGGGATCAGGGCCAGCAGGGCTTGAGCGGTTTCCAGATCGTCTGCGAACATGGTGAAGCCCAGATCCTGCCCGTCCTTTTCGTAGTTATGAAAGGCGGCCAGCGCGCCTCGGGGCGTGGCGGCGAGGAGCCTGCCCTCCCCCCGGCGGACGGCCTCCGTCAGGTCCAGGTAGAGCACCGGGTCTCGGTTCAGCGCCTCCTGGCAGATGCTCAGATCAATGCTCACGGCGTTTTCTCTCCTCCATGGCGGCTATCAGGGAGCGCACCCGGATCTTCACCGCCCCCAGGTTGCTGATGTCGTCGATTTTCAACTGTGTGTACAGCCTGCCGCCCTCTTCCAGGATGGAGCGCATCTCGTCCCCGGTGATGGCGTCGGTGCCGCAGCCAAAGCTCACCAGCTGCACCAGCTCCATGTCCGGCTGCTGGCAGACATACCGTGCGGCATTGTACATCCGGGCCTGGAAGGTCCACTGGTTGAGCACCTTCCGGGGGGCGTATTCCTCGTGAAAGGAGACCGCGTCCTCGCTCACCACCGCGAAGCCGAAGGAGGTGATGAGCTCGTTGATGCCGTGGTTGATCTCCGGGTCGATGTGGTAAGGCCGCCCCGCCAGCACGATGATGGGCAGGCCCTGGGCGCGGGCCTGGTCGATGTACTGCTGGCCGGTGCGGTGCAGATCCTCCTTATAGCGGTCGTAGGCTTGGTAGGCGGCCCGGATGGCGTGGAGCGCCTCCCGCCGGGGGATGCCGAAGGTGTCGGCAAACCACTGCGAGCCGATGCGCTCATAGTCCTTTGGCCGGTGAAGTCCGGCATAGGGATTGAGGAAGCGGGTCTTTTTGAGGTCGGGCATATTGGCCGCCAGCAGCTCGGGGTAGTAGGCCACCACCGGGCAGTTATAGTTGTTGTCCGATGCCTTTTCGTCAAAATTGTAGGACATGCAGGGATAGAAGATGGCGTCCACCCCCGCCTCCACCAGGGCCTCCACATGGCCGTGGAGCAGCTTGGCGGGGTAGCACACCGTATCCGACGGGATGGTGCGCTGGCCCTTGATATACAGCTTCCGGGTGGACTCGGGGGAGAGGACCACCTCAAAATTAAGCCGGGTGAACAGCTCGAACCAGAAGGGCAGGTTTTCGTACATATTGAGGCCGAAGGGCAGGCCGATCCTGCCCCGGGAGCCGTCCCCGAAGCCCCTGCCCTCCATATCGCGCAGCTTCTGGTACTTGAAGCGGTACAGGTCGGGCAGCTCCGCCTTCTCCTTGCCCAGGGGGCGGGAGCAGCGGTTGCCTGAGATGAACCGCCGCCCGCCGTCAAAGCTGTTGACGGTGAGGGAGCAGTGGTTGGTACACAGATTGCAGGTGACGGGCTTGGCGGTGTGGGCAAAGCCCTCCAGCGCCCCGGCGTCCAGCAGGGAGGAGTGCTCCAGGCGGAGATCCCGTGCGGCCAGGGCCGCGCCGAAGGCCCCCATGATGCCCGCGATGGTGGGCCGGGTGACCTCCCGGCCCAGCTCCTGCTCGAAGGCCCGGAGCACTGCGTCGTTGTGGAAGGTGCCGCCCTGCACCACGATATGCCGGCCCAAATCATCGGCGCTGGCGGCGCGGATCACCTTATAGATGGCGTTTTTCACGATGGAAATGGAGAGCCCTGCGCTGATGTCCTCCACGCTGGCGCCGTCCTTCTGGGCCTGCTTTACCGAGGAGTTCATGAACACGGTGCACCGGGAGCCCAGGTTCACCGGCTTCTGAGTGAACAGGCCCAGGCGCGCGAAGCCGGCGATATCGTAGCCCAGGGCCTTGGCAAAGGTCTCGATGAACGAGCCGCAGCCGGAGGAGCACGCCTCGTTGAGCATGATGGAGTCCACCGCGCCGCTGCGGATTTTAAAGCACTTCATGTCCTGGCCGCCGATGTCGATGATAAAGTCCACGTCGGGGTTGAAGTGGGCGGCGGCACGGTAATGGGCTACCGTCTCCACCAGCCCCAGGTCGCAGGAGAAGGCGTTTTTGATCAGGTCCTCCCCGTAGCCGGTGACGGCGGAGCCCTTGATTTTGATCTGCTCCCCGCACAGCCTGTAGATCTCCCGGAGCTGTTCCAGGGCGATGGCCACGGGATTGCCCTGGTTGGAGTGGTAATAGGTGTAGAGCAGCCCGCCGTCCGGGGCGATGAGGACGATTTTTGTGGTGGTGGAGCCCGCGTCAATACCTAAATACGCGTCGCCCTCGTAAGTATGGATATCCAGCTTGGGCGGGGTGGAGGCGTTGTGCCGGGCAGTGAAAGCGTCGTAATCCGCCTGGCTTTGAAACAGCGGCGGCATGGTGTCCACCACGGAGGTGGCGGCGCGGCTCTCCTCCAGCAGGCGCAGCAGCTGCGCGAAGGGGCGGGCCTCATAGTCGGAGGCGCACAGGGCTGCCCCCATGGCGGCAAAGCAGTCGCCGTCCTCGGGGAAGACGGCGTGATCGCCGTCTAATTGCAGGGTGTCCACAAACCGTTCCCGCAGGCCCATGAGGAAGTGCAGGGGGCCGCCCAGAAATACGATTTTGCCCTTCAGTTCCCGGCCCTGGGTGAGGCCGGCCACCGTCTGGTCCACCACCGCCTGGAAAATGGAGGCGGCCACGTCCTCCTTCCGCCCGCCCTGGTTGAGGATGGGCTGGATGTCGCTTTTGGCGAACACGCCGCAGCGGCTGGCGATGGGGTAAATTTTCTGGTGGCGCAGGGAGAGCTCGTCCAGCTCGTTCACGGTGACGTTCATGAGGGTGGCCATCTGGTCGATAAAGGCCCCGGTGCCCCCGGCGCAGGAGCCGTTCATGCGCTCCTCCAGGGCGCCGCCGAAGAAGATGATTTTGGCGTCCTCGCCCCCCAGCTCGATCACCGCGTCAGTGTCCGGGATGTAGGCGTTTACCGCCGCGGCGGTGGCGTATACCTCCTGCACAAAGTCCAGCCCCGCGGCCTTGGCCACCCCCAGCCCGGCGGAGCCGGTGACCACCAGGCGCACGTCCTTGCCCTGGAGCATGCTTTCGATGGAGCGCAGGGTCTCGCAGGCCCGTTCCCGGGCTTTGGAATAGTGCCGCTCGTAGGAGCGGAACAGCAGCTTGTCATCCTCGTCCAGCACCACCACCTTGACGGTGGTGGAACCGATATCAATGCCTACGCGCAGGATCATAGTTATCCTCCTGATCTTGAGATCCATAATCCAGATAAAGTCCAGGGGATATTATATAGAAATGATAGGCTTTTTTCAATAGTATAGTTTGACGGTTTTTCCGCAAAGCGACAAAAAAGCCAAAGCGTAAAATACGACGGGGCGGATAGCATCCGCCCCGTCGCAGGGTTCGCGGCAGCGGCCCGGGCCGCCTTGTCATTTGCCGGGGGTAAAGGGCTGTACGCCGCATTTTTCGGGGAAATACACCTGATACCAGATGAGGAAGGACAGCACGGTGTACAGCTTGCGGTGGGTGCGCTCCTTGCCGGCGTAGTGCTGTTCCAGCAGGTCCAGCAGGTACGTCTGGTCGAAAAATTCCGCCACATAGCGCTGGGAGATCAGGTCTTTGGCCCAGCGGTAATACTTCTCCTCCCGCAGCCAGGCGATGAAGGGGACGGGGAAGCCCTTCTTGTCCCGCTTCACCCAATCGTCGGGGAGCAGCGGAACCGCCGCCATGCGCAGGGGGTATTTGGTCATGGTCTTGCCCCGCATCTTCTGGGCGCTGGGGATGGCCCGGGCCACCGCCCACACCTCCCGGTCCAGATAGGGTACCCGCAGCTCCAGCGAGTGGGCCATGGTCATGCGGTCGGCCTTGCGGAGGATATCCAGCGGCTGCCACAGGTGGAGGTCCAGGTACTGCATTTTGGTCAGGTCGTCCGCACCCTGGATGGCCTCGAAGTAGGGCCCGGTGACGTCGTGCCAGGTGAGGGCAGAGCGGTAGGCGGGGGTGAGCACCCGCTCCGCCTCGTCATCGCCGAAGATAAACGCCTGGCCCACGAAGGTCTGGCTGACGGGCTTGGCGGCCTTGGTGAGGAAGCCCTGGCCGTGGAACCGGGGCAGCCCGGCCACGCATTTGGCCACGGCTTTCCGCAGGGCCAGGGGGGTCTTTCGGTATAACCGGTAAGGCTTTGTGGTGTGGTAGGTGATATAGCCGCCGAACAGCTCGTCCGCCCCCTCGCCGGACAGCACCACCTTCACGTCCTTGGCCGCCAGCTGGGACAGGAAATACAGCGGCACGGTGGACAGGTTGGCGTTAGGCTCGTCGGCGTAGTATTGGACGGCGGGAAGGGCGCTGAAAAACTCCTCTGCCGAGATGGTTTTGGAGATGTTGCGCAGGCCCAGCTCCCGGCACAGCGCCTTAGCCTCCCCGGTCTCGTCGAAGTCGCGGTTTTCGAAGCCCACGGAGTAGGTTTTGGCGGGCCGGGAGAGGGCGGCGATGACGCTGGAGTCGATGCCGCCGGACAGGAAGGAGCCAACCTCCACGTCGCTGATCTCGTGGGCCTTGACGGACTCGGCGACCGCCTCCCGGATCTGCTTGGCCCGCTGCTCCAAGGGCATGTTTTCCGGGGCAAAGGAGAAGGCGTGGTAGGAGGCGAACTCGGTATGCCCCTCCCGGTGGAGAAAATAGTGGCCGGGAAGCAGGCGGTACACCCCCTTGAAGAAGGATTCGTTCAGGGCGGAGTACTGGAAGGTGAGATAGAGCTTCAGCGCGTTGGGGTTGAGCTCCTTTTTGAACTCCGGGTGGGGGAGGAAGCTCTTGCACTCCGAGCCGAAGAAGAACAGATCCCCCATCTGGGCATAGTAGAAGGGCTTGATGCCAAAGGGGTCCCGGGCGCCGAACAGCTCCTGCTTTTCCCTGTCCCAGATGACGAAGGCGAACATGCCCCGCAGCTTTTGGAGCACCTGCGGCCCCCACTCCATGTAGCCGTGGAGCACCACCTCGGTGTCGCAGTCGGTCAGGAAGCTGTGCCCTTTGGCGGCCAGCTCCTCCCGCAGCGTCTGAAAGTTGTAGGTCTCGCCGTTGTAGGCGATGATATAGCGCCCATCGGGGCTGACGATGGGCTGCCGGCCCTTTTCCAGGTCGATGATGGACAGCCGGCGGTGGGCGATGCCGCAGTGTTCGTCGGTATAGTGGCCCTCGCCGTCAGGGCCCCGGTGGCGGATGGCCTCCCCCATGGCATGGAGCGCCTTTTCATCAGGGGGAGCGGAACGGGTCACAAAGCCGGTAAAACCGCACATATTAAAATCCTCCAGTTCTGGGATCAGGTGGTTAGTTTTCATTAGAATAAAGCCTATTGGCGAAAATGTCAACCGCTGGGAAAGAATCGGGGTGGAAAAAAGTCCGCATCTGTGGTATGATACCAATCGGCTGTGATCTAAAACAGACGGCGGAGGTTTCCATGGACAAGGATTGGGAAAAATATCTGCCCCCAACAACATGCGCCGCGCTGGGGCTGGCGCTGACGCTGGGGGCGGCGTGGGTGTGCCTTGGGCTGGATCGGGGCACGGCGGCGGACGGCGTGTGCGTTGCGTGCCTGCTGGCGCTGCTGGCCTTGGGAGCGCTGGCCCTGCTGCGCCTGGAGGGATATGGGAGGGACACGCTGGGCGTCATGCTGCTCCCCCTGGGGGCGGCCATGCTGGCCCGGGCGCTGTGCCTGGATTATGCCAGCGGGGACTACAACAGTTTTCTGAGCGGCTGGTATCAATATTTTCGCCTCAACGGCGGCTTTGCCGCCATCGCGGGCAGCGTGGGGGATTATAACGCCCCCTACCTCTACTTTATGGCGGCCATCTCCTATCTGGACGTACCCGACCTGTACCTTATCAAGCTGTTTTCCATCCTGTGGGACGTGCTGCTGGCCTGGGGCTGCCTGCGGCTGGTGCGTTCCCTGGTCAGGGAACGGCAGGGGAGCGGCGCTCCCCTGATTGCCTTTGGGGCCGCCCTGCTGCTGCCAACGGTGGTGCTCAACGGGGCATACTGGGGCCAGTGCGACGCCATCTACGGCGCGTTGGCCGTCCACGCCGCCGCCCTGGCGCTGGAGGGGCGGAGCAAGTCCTCGGTGGCGCTGATGGGGGTGGCCTTTGCCTTCAAGCTTCAAAGCATTTTTGTGCTTCCCCTGTGGGGAGTGCTGTGGCTGGCAGGGCGGGTGAAATTCCGGGAGCTGTGGGTGTTTCCGCTGGCCTACCTGGCTATGATCGCCCCGGCGGCGGCCCTGGGCAAGCCCCTGGGGGAGATTGTGGGGGTGTACTTCAGGCAGATGGGGGAGTATCCCCGCCTGACCCTCAACGCCCCCTCGGTCTATCAGTTCATCCCGTATCAAATGGCGCTGGACGAGCAGCTGGCCTCCCGCCTTGGGATTTTGGCGGCGGGGGTGCTGGTGCTGGCCCTGCTGGCGCTGGGCTTCTGGCTGCGGGGACGGCTGGACCGGACGGCGGCAATGGCTGCCGCAGTGGTTTTATGTATCGGCGTACCTTTTTTCCTGCCCCACATGCATGAGCGCTATTTTTTCCTGGCGGATATGTTTACCCTGTGCTGGGCCTGCGCGGACCGGCGGCGTACCCCGGCGGCTGTGCTGGTGTGCGGCTCGTCCCTGGCCAGCTACTGCGTATACCTGCGGCTGAAGTATAATTGCGTGGTGCGCCTGGGCGGGGGCGTGTTTGTGATGGGGCTGGAGGCGCTTGCCATGCTGGCGGCCCTGGCTCTGGCCCTGCGGGCGCTGGCGGAGCGGGTACGGAATATGATGAAGGAGGAGCGCGCGTGAAATTTGTATCCTGGAATGTGAACGGCCTGCGGGCCTGTCTGAAAAAGGGGTTTGCGGAGTCCATGCTGGGGCTGGACGCCGACTTCATCTGCCTCCAGGAGACCAAGATGGAGCGGGGCCAGGCGGAGGCGGGCCTGCCCGGCTACCATGAATTCTGGAATTCGGCGGACAAGAAGGGCTATTCCGGCACCGCTGTTTTTGCCCGGACCGAGCCCCTGTCCGTGTCCTACGGCATGGATCTGGACAAGCACGACCACGAGGGGCGGCTCATCACCCTGGAGTACCCCGAATTCTGGCTGGTGGACTGCTACACCCCCAACGCACAAAGCGAGCTGGCCCGCATCGGCTACCGCATGGAGTGGGAGGACGACCTGCTGGAGTATCTCCAGAGCCTGGACAAGACCAAGCCGGTGGTGTACTGCGGCGACCTGAACGTGGCCCACCAGGAGATCGACCTGAAAAATCCCAAGACCAACCGGGGGAACGCGGGCTTCTCCGATGAGGAGCGCGCCGCCATAACCCGCCTGCTTTCCTCCGGCTTCACCGATACCTTCCGCCTGCTCCACCCGGAGGCGGAGGGGGCTTATTCCTGGTGGAGCTACCGCTTTAAGGCCCGGGAGAAGAACGCCGGATGGCGCATCGACTATTTCATCGTCTCCCAGCGGCTGGGCGGGCGGGTGGCCCAGGCGTCCATCCACCCGGATATCCAGGGCAGCGACCACTGTCCGGTATCGCTGGTTTTGAAATAGTTTCCAGTTGAAAATTTTGCTCTTTCGCAAAAAATCGGGCAAGCTAACGGGGCGAAGGAGTGATGAGTTATGAGAATGGACAAAAGGGCTGTGCTGCCCATCGCCGGGGCCACCATGGCGGCGGGAGCGGCCATTGGGCTGATGATGATGCCCAAGAAGAAAAAGCACTCCGCCCAAAAGGCGGCGGGCCGGGCCATCAAGGCTGTGGGCGAGGTAGTGGAGCACTTCAACGGTTCGCTGAAAATGTGAGTGAAACGCCCCGCCGGATAGCCCGGCGGGGCGTTTCACATGGTAAACCGAACAGCGGCGGCCTCCGGCCGGGCGGGGTCCAGCAGAAGGATTTCCCGTTTTTGGTCCATGGCGTAGTTCAGGGTGTATTGGGTGCCCCCGGGCGTGCCGCCGAACACCGCCAGCACCGCCGCGGAACGGTCCACCATGTAGCGGTCCCTGCGGAGCATACAGTATCGGTCATAGCTTTGCTGTACCACGCTCTCCAGGTCGCAGGCATCCAGAATGGAGCGCCAGCGGCGGCGCAGCTCCTGCGGCCACTTCTGCGCCTGGGTGGGGCAGGGAACCGCCCCCTCCACCGTCACGCCGGGACACCGCTCCCGCAGCTCCAGCGCCGCCTGGGCAAAGTATAGGTCACAGCCCATAGCCATGCCGGAGATGAAGTGGCGGAAGCCCCGGCGGTACAGGCCGTCCAGCTCCCGGGAGAGGCTGGCCTTCAGCGCGGCGCAGCGGGGGTCGGCCTCGTCCAGTCCCCAGGGCAGCTTGTCCGGCCTGTGGCCGGTGAAACAGCAGGTGTGGTTTTTATCGGGCGGCACAGCGTTCCCTCCCATACAGTTTTGATACAATTGTACTACACAAAAAGGGCGCTGTCAAGAGGATATGGAACGTCAGTTTTAAACATGACGGCAGGGCCGGGCAAAAAAAGACTTGCAATTTTGTTTGGGCTGGAATATAATAACGCAAGAAACAATTGAATGAATGTCTTCAGGGCGGGGTGAAACTCCCCACTGGCGGTATAGTCCGCGACCCGCGAAAGCGGTTGACCCGGTGAAACTCCGGGACCAACGGTAAAAGTCCGGATGGAAGAAGACGCGTGACCCCTCTTGAGGTAGTGTCGCGCCTGGAAGACAGTCTTTTCAGGCGTTTCATACTATTTTGGGAGGTCTTTTTTATGTTGGAAAATTTGGCAAAGCTCTGGGCGGCGGTGCAGGATAACGTGGTGTTTCTGCTGATGTGCCTGGGGATATTTGCGGGCATTTTCGCGGCGGCCCTGGCCGTTGAAAAGCTGTGGCTCAAGCCGGAAAAGCAGTCCCCGGCCCGCCGGGCGGCCTATGTGGGCATTTTTGCGGCCATCGCCGCGCTGCTCATGTACATTGAGTTTCCCCTTCCCTTTGCCCCCGGCTTTTACGAGCTGGATTTCAGCGAGATCCCGGTGCTCATCTGCTCCTTCTCCCTGGGCCCGGTGGCCGGGGTGGTGTGCGAGTTCATCAAGGAGCTTCTGAAGCTGTTCCTCAAGGGCACCTCCACCGCCTTTGTGGGAGACCTGGCTAATTTTGTGGTGGGGTGCTCCTTCATTCTCCCCGCCTCGGTGGTGTATTTTGCCCAGAAGACCAAGACCGGCGCCATCATCGGCATGGGGGTTGGCACCGCCGTGATGACTGTGTTTGGCAGCCTGTTCAACGCCGTCTACCTGATCCCCGCCTTTTCCGTGCTGTTTGATACGCCGCTGGAGGTTATCATCGGCATGGGCACCGATATCAATCCCGCCATTGTCAGTGTGAATACCCTGGTGCTGTTTGCCGTGGTTCCCTTTAACCTGCTGAAGGGCGTGCTGGTGTCGGTGGTCACATTCTTCCTCTATAAGCATATCGAGCGTCTGCTGCGCATGAGATAACCTGGCCCGCCGCCTCCCGTGCGAACGAGAAATGCCCAAGCGCATACAATGGGAGTGGAAGGGGATCGCCATACCGGCTCCCCCTCTATCAACCATGATCGGGAGGTACGAAAATGGCCGAATTCATTGAGCCGGGCCCCATCTGTGATACCGCCGGTATTCGCGAGGCCGTGTGCATCCACACCCGAAAAATTTTTGACAGCTGCCGCGATAAGGATTGCGTGGAGGATCTGCGGCTGTATCCCACCGTCAGCTCTCAGGCCGTCATCGACCGGGCCATCAGCCTGAAGGCCGGGCAGGCTGAGCTGCTGTACGCTTACATCGACGTGGAGCCCGTGGGCTTCAACCGGGGGTATTTCACGGTGGACGTTCGATACTTCTACCGGGTGACCGCCGACGCTTTTGTGGGCGCCGCCCGGCCGGTGTCCATCTGCGGCCTGGCGGTGTTTGACAAGCGGGCCATCCTGTTCGGCAGCGAGGGCAGCGCCAAGGTGTTCTCCTCCAACAGCCGTGTGGACGACCTGGATGAGCAGAACCTGATGAGCACCAACCTGCCCGTGGCGGTGGTGAACTCTGTAGATCCCATCATCCTGAGCATGCGTCTGTCCGACCCCTGCGAGGCACCGGCGTGCGCCTGCGGCGACGGGGCGGAGGTGCCCGCGGGCATCGCAGGGTGCTTCCCCGGTGAGCTGAACATGGGCGGCGAGGGCCGTAGGGTGTATGTCACCCTGGGGCAGTTCTCCATCATCCGCCTGGAGCGGGACAGCCAGCTGCTCATCCCCGCTTACGACTACTGCATGCCCAGCAAGGAGTGCTCCGCCGGGGGCGGCGAGGAGGATCCCTGCGCCATCTTCCGCCAGGTGCAGTTCCCCGTGGAGGAGTTCTTCCCCCCCAACACCATTGCCCCGCCGGACAACTGCCAGGACAAAAACTGCTGTCTGTAAGACCGCAAAAGGGGGCGCGGCCCCTGGAGCGGCGCGGCTGATGCCGCGCCGCTCTTTAATTTTTCATGAACGCTATTCTCTTTTCCGGCAAAACGTGGTAAAATAACAAAACCAGTGTCCGGCGCTTTGCGCCTGAAGGAGGCCCCATGATGAATTGGAACGCCCTGTATGACCGCTTGAGAGCCGGCATCCCCGCCCTGGAGCTGCGCCGGGACGAGCCTATGGCCCGCCACACCACCTTCCAGGTGGGCGGGCCGGTGCCTGTCATGGCCCTGCCTAAAGATGAGGGCGAGGCTCAAACCGTGCTGCATATCGCCGCCATGGAATTTGGCATCAGGCCCTTTTTTATGGGGAAGGGCAGTAATCTGCTGGTGTCTGATGCAGGGGCCGACCTGCTGGTGGTCAAGGCGTATGACGGCCTCGACCGCCTGGAGCTGCTGCCCGGGGGGGAGTGGCCCGGATATCAGACCATCCTGGCGGGCAGCGGCGTGTCCCTGGCGCGGCTTTCTAATTTCGCCCTGGAGCACGGCCTCACCGGCCTGGAGTTTGCCCATGGCATCCCCGGCAGCGTGGGGGGCGGCGTGTACATGAACGCCGGGGCCTACGGCGGGGAGCTGGGCCAGGTGGTGTCCAGCGTGTCCGCCGTGGGCCTGCCCTGCGAGGAAGATGTGCGGCGGTATGTGAATCCCCAGTTCTCCTACCGACACAGCCGGTTCCAGGAGCAGGACGAGTTCATCCTCCGCGCCTGCTTCACCCTGAAGCCGGGGAACCCTGCCGAAATCAGGGCGAAGATGGACGACTTTGCCCAGCGCCGCCGGGAAAAGCAGCCGCTGGAGTACCCCAGCGCCGGCTCCACCTTCAAGCGGCCCGCCCCGGCGGACGGACGGCCGGTGTACGCCGCCGCCCTCATCGACCAGTGCGGACTGAAGGGGCTCGCTGTGGGCGGGGCCCAGGTGTCGGAGAAGCACGCAGGCTTTGTCATCAACCGGGGCGGAGCCTCCTGCAGGGATATTTTAGAGCTGATCGCCCAGGTGCGGGAACGGGTGTTCCGGGAGACCGGCATAACCCTGGAGCCCGAGGTGCGCTGCCTGGGAAGGGAGGGAGAAGGATGGAATTTCTAATCGTGTCCGGCCTGTCCGGGGCGGGGAAGTCCACCGTCATGTCCATTTTGGAGGACAGCGGTTTTTTCTGCGTGGACAATCTGCCCCCGGTGCTCATCCCCAAATTTGCCGAGGTATGCCTTGCGGGGGCGGGGAGCTATGAGCGGGTGGCCATGGTGTGCGATATTCGGGGCGGGGAGAACTTTGAAGGGCTCTTCGAGTCCATGGACGCCCTGGCCGCCATGGAATTCCACTACAAGGTGCTGTTTGTGGACGCGGAGGACGCTGTAATCATCAAGCGGTACAAGGAAACCCGCCGCAGCCATCCCCTGATGGAGGAGCTGGGCAGCCTGACCCGGGCGGTGGAGCACGAGCGGCAGGTGATGGCTGCGGTGCGCGCCCGGGCGGACTACATCATCAACACCACCACCCTGCCGGTGCGTAAGCTCAGGGGGCAGGTGCTGGATATGTTCGCCCCCAACCGCAAGAGCGTCAGCGAGATGAGCGTGACGGTCACCTCCTTCGGCTTCAAGTACGGCCTGCCCCTGGAGGCGGATCTGGTGTTCGATGTGCGTTTTCTGCCCAACCCCTTCTATGTGGAGGAGCTGCGCGGCCAGACCGGCCTGGACCAGGGGGTGGCGGATTATGTGTTTAAAAGTCCCACCGCCCAGGAGCTGCTGGAAAAGCTGCAAAGGCTGATGGACTTCCTGCTGCCCCATTTTGTGGAGGAGGGGAAAAGCGCTTTGGTCATCGCCGTGGGCTGCACCGGGGGGAGGCACCGCTCGGTGGCGGTGACCCACGCGCTGACGGAGTACATCCAGTCCCTGGGCTACGCCGCCGGCGAGACCCACCGGGACATGACGAGGGCATGAATATGACGGCGAACAAACGGCGCAAGGGCCCCGCCATTGTGGCCCTGGGGGGCGGGCACGGCCTGTCCGCCATTTTGAGGGGCTTGAAGCTTTATACCGATGACCTGACCGCCATCGTCACCGTGGCCGACGACGGGGGTGGTTCGGGGGTGCTGCGGGAGGATTTGGGGATGCCTCCACCCGGCGACATCCGCAGCTGCATGGAGGCGCTGGCGGAGACGGAATCCCTGATGCAGAGGCTGCTGGCCTACCGCTTTTCCGACGGGCGGCTGGCGGGACAGGCGTTTGGAAATCTGCTGCTGGCGGCGCTGGACGGCATCTCCGATTCCTTTGACCAGGCGGTGGCCCGGATGAGCCAGGTCCTGGCCATCACCGGGCGCATTCTGCCGGTGACCAACGCCGACGTGCAGCTGGAGGCCATTTTTGACAACGGCTCCAGCGTCCGGGGGGAGTCCAAGATCTTCGCCGCCAAAAAGGAGCAGAACTGCCGGATCCACCATGTCCGCCTGCTGCCCGAGCACACCCCCGCCCTCCCCGCCGCCCTGGAGGCCATCTCGCAGGCGGAGGTGATTCTGCTGGGGCCGGGGAGCCTGTACACCAGCGTCATTCCAAATTTGCTGGTGGACGGCATCTCCGAGGCTATTATGGAAAGCCCGGCCTTGAAAATCTACGTCTGCAATATCATGACCCAGGATGGGGAGACCGAGGGCATGACCGCCCAGGACCATGTGGCGGCGCTTTTGGAGCATGGCGGGCCGGGGCTGGTAAACCTGTGTCTTTGCAACTCCGACCCGGTGGGCCGGGAGCTGCTGGAGCGTTACTCCGCCGAGGACGCGGAGCCCATGGCGGTGGATCGGAGGGAGATTGAGCTGCTGGGGGCGGAGGTGGTATTCCGGCCCTTGATGGATATGGAGTGCGGCTATGCCCGGCATTCCGGGGTAAAGGTGGCCCAGGCGGTGGTGGAGCTCTATCAGCAAAGGGCGGACACCAAGATATTTTGAAGCGTCCGTCTGCCGGGGCGGGAGCGCAAACAGAGTGAGGAGGGATTGCCGTGGCGTTTTCCGCCGACGTAAAGGGGGAGCTGTGCCGCCCCAGCATCAGCCGGAAATGCTGCGCCCAGGCGGAGGCCTACGGCGTGCTGCTGTTCTGCGGGGCGTTCCATCCCCGTCAAGCCCGGATCGTCACCGAATGCGGGGCGCTGAAGGAGCGGCTGCCCCTGCTGTTTCGAAAGGCGTTTAAGACGGCCTTCGACCAGACCCCGGAACCGGGGGAGGGGAAGGGGGCCTTCCTCATTGAGGAGCCCGCCAAATTGAAGGTGATCTTTGAGACCTTTGATTTGGAGCGGGACGCCTCGGTGTCCCTTCATATCAATTTGGCGCAGCTGGAGGAGGACCATTGCCGGGCGGCCTTCCTCCGGGGGGCGTTTCTGGCGGGGGGGTCGGTGACCGACCCCATGAAGGGCTACCATCTGGAGTTGGTGACCTCCCACTACCATGTGGGCCGGGAGCTGCCAGCCCTGCTGCGGGAGGCGGGCTTTGAGCCCAAGGAGGCGGAGCGGAAGGGCAGCCGGGTGGTCTACTTCAAGCAGTCCGACCACATTGAGGATTTTTTGACCTACCTGGGGGCCCCGGTGTCCGCCATGGCGGTAATGAACGCCAAGCTGGAGCGGGACCTTCAGGGCCGGGTGAACCGCCAGGTGAACTGCGACAGCGCTAATCTGGACAAGACGGTGGCGGCGGCCAGGGAGCAGCTGGCGGCCATCGGACGGCTGGAGGAATCCGGGCGGCTGGATTTTCTGCCGGACAAGCTCCGGGAGGCGGCCCGGCTGCGGGTGGAGCACCCCGAGCTGAATCTGGGCCAGCTGGGGGCGTTATGCGAACCAGGCGTGAGCAAATCGGCGTTTAACCATCGGATGAGGAAGCTGATGGAGCTGGCGGAAAGCGCGGAGCCGTCGTGAGCAGCGCGGATGGAGTGGAGCGAGGGGAAAAGCCTAGCCGCCGCAGAGCGGGGCGGGTTTTGCCCAAGCCGGAGCGAAGCCGTTGTGCTGTATTGGCGGTTATTGAGGAAAATTTGCTGAAGTGAGCGTTATACTTTAGAAAGATAGAGGTGACCACAATGGCCTTCACCCACTTACATTTACACACAGAATACTCCCTGCTGGACGGCGCCTGCCGCATTGAGCAGCTGGTCCGGCGGGTGAAGGAGCTGGGCCAGACCGCCGTGGCCATCACCGACCACGGGGTTATGTTCGGCGTGATCGACTTCTACCGGGCCTGCAAGGCGGCGGGGATCAAGCCTGTCATCGGCTGCGAGGTTTATGTGGCTCCCCGCACCCGGTTTGACCGGGTGCATGAGCTGGATTCCTCTGCCCGGCATCTGGTTTTGCTGTGCCGCAATGAGGAGGGCTACCGCAATTTAAGCTATATGGTGTCCATGGCCTTCACCGAGGGGTTCTACATCAAGCCCCGGATTGACATGGAGCTGCTGCGCGCCCACAGCGGCGGCCTCGTCGCGCTGTCCGCCTGTCTGGGGGGGGAGATCCCCCGGCGGCTGCGCAACGGCGACTACGAGGGGGCCCGCGCCCACGCCCTGGAGATGCGGGAACTGTTCGGCGAGGACGGCTATTATCTGGAAATCCAGGACCACCACCTTCCCGAGCAGCAGGCGGTCAATGCGGGCATCCTGCGATTGAGCAAGGAGACAGGCATTCCCCTGGCCGCCACCAACGACTGCCACTATCTCACCCGGGAGGACGCCGCCATGCAGGACGTGCTCATGTGCGTCCAGACGGGCAAGCTGGTGGAGGACCGGGACCGGATGCGGTTTGAGACCCAGGAGTTCTATGTTAAGAGCGAGGAGGAGATGCGCGCCCTCTTCCCCAACTGCCCAGAGGCGGTGGACAACACCCAGAAAATCGCGGAGCTTTGCAGCGTGGAGTTTCAGTTCGGCACCTACCATCTGCCTGAGTTCAAGCTCCCCCGGGGGGAGGCGGACGGCGACGCCTACTTTGAGAAGCTGTGCTGGCAGGGTTTTGAGCGGCGCTACCCGGGGGGCGGCGAGGAGCTGCGCGGCCGGCTTCGCATGGAGATGGGGGTCATCCGGCAGATGGGGTTTGTGGACTACTTCCTCATCGTGTCCGATTTCATCGGCTATGCCAAGGAGAACGGCATCCCGGTGGGACCGGGCCGCGGGTCCGGGGCAGGGTCTATGGTGGCCTACTGCCTGAGGATTACAGATGTAGACCCCATCAAGTACGGCCTGATCTTCGAACGGTTTCTCAACCCCGAGCGGGTGACTATGCCCGATATTGATATTGATTTCTGCATCCGGCGGCGGCAGGAGGTCATCGACTACGTATCCCGGAAGTACGGCGAGGACCATGTGGTGCAGATCGTCACCTTCGGCACCATGAAGGCCAAGGCCGCCATCCGCGACGTGGGGCGGGTGCTCAACTTCCCCTATGCCGAGGTGGACAATATCGCCAAGCAGGTGCCCTTTGATATTAAGATGACCCTGGACAAGGCGCTGGTGCTGTCCTCGGGCCTGCGGGACCTCTACAACGGGGACGAGCGGGTCAAGGAGCTGGTGGACATGGCCCGGAAGATCGAGGGGATGCCCCGCAACGCCTCCACCCACGCCGCCGGGGTGGTGATCACCAAGCGCCCGGTGTATGAGTACGTCCCCCTGGCCACCAACGACGGCCAGCCGGTCACCCAGTACACCATGACCACCATTGAGGAGCTGGGCCTGCTGAAAATGGACTTTTTGGGCCTGCGCAACCTGACTGTGCTGGACGATGCGGTGAAAATGGTGCAAAAGCAGCAGCCGGACTTCCGGCTGGAGGATATCCCGGATGACGATATGCCGGTTTATCAGATGCTGTCCGAGGGGAAGACCTCCGGGGTGTTCCAGATGGAATCGGCGGGGATGACAGGGGTGTGCGTGGGCCTCAAGCCCAAGAGCATTGAGGATATCTGCGCCATTATCGCCCTGTACCGTCCCGGCCCCATGGACTCCATCCCCAAATTTTTGGCCTGCGCCCAGAATCCGGCCCTGGTCACCTACAAGCACCCGGCGCTGGAGCCGATTTTGTCCAACACCTATGGCTGTATTGTCTACCAGGAGCAGGTCATTGAGATCTTCCGCAAGCTGGCGGGCTATTCCCTGGGGCAGGCGGACATGGTGCGCCGGGCCATGAGCAAGAAGAAGGAGAAGGACGTGCAGCGGGAGCGGGAGTCCTTCATCCATGGCGACCCCGTCCGGGGCATTGCCGGATGCCTGGCCGGCGGCATCCCCGAGGCGGTGGCCCAGTCCATCTACGATGAGATTAACGACTTTGCCCACTACGCCTTCAATAAGTCCCACTCCCTGGCCTATGCCATCGTGGCCTATCAGACGGCTTGGTTCAAATACCGCCATCCTCGGGAGTATATGGCGGCCCTGCTCACCTCGGTGCTGGATTCCCAGGGCAAGGTGGCGGAGTATATCGCCGAGTGTAAGGACAGCGGCATCGCCCTGCTCCCCCCGGACATCAACGAGTCCGGCGCGGCGTTCACGGTATCGGGGGGGAACATCCGCTTTGGGCTGGCGGCGCTGAAGGGTGTGGGGGTAGGCTTCACCAGCGCGGTGCTTGCCGAACGGGAGAAGGGAGGGCCCTTTGCGTCCTTCCCCGAGTTCTGCGCCCGGATGTTTGACAGCGATCTCAATAAGCGTGTGCTGGACAGCCTGATTCGCTCGGGCTGCTTCGACAGCCTGGGTTGCCGGCGATCCCAGCTGATGAGGGTGTATGAATCAGTGGTGGATTCCATCTCCCGCGACCGCAGGAAGAACCTGGAGGGCCAGTTCGACCTGTTCGGCGGGGGCGGAGAGGGGCTGTCCATCCCCACCGTCATTCTGCCGGATATCCCGGAGTTTTCCCCGGCGGAGCTGATGGCCATGGAGAAGGAGACCACAGGGCTTTACCTGTCCGGCCACCCCATGGACGAGTACCGCAGGCAGGCCCAGAAGTACGGCGCGGCGCCCATCGCCGCGGTGATGGCGGCGGGGGAGGAGAGCGGCCCCTCCCGGTACGGGGACGGGGCCAGCGTTACCCTGGCGGGGGTGGTGGCGTCGGTGCGCACCAAGACCACCAAGAACAATACCCTCATGGCCTATGTGGTGCTGGAGGACGCCACCGGCTCCATGGAGCTGCTGGTCTTTTCCCGGACGCTGACGGAGAGCGGGGCCTACCTGAAGGCCAACCTGCCCGTGGCGGTGTCGGGCCGGGTGTCTGTCCGGGACGAGAAGGCCCCCCAGCTGATGGTGGACCGGGTAATCCCCCTGGGGGATGCACCCCGCCGGGCGGAGGGGGAGCAGGTATTGTGGGTGCGCCTGCCCGATGGGGGGGCGTCCTTCAGCTGGTTCAAAAAGCTGCTGAACATGTTCCCCGGGGAAAATCCCGCCGTGGTGTATCTGGCGGACAGCAAGAAAAAGCTCCAGAGCCACTGCATCCTCCACGACGCTCTGCTGGCGGAGCTGCGGGAGACGTTGGGGGAGGACAGCGTGGTGCTCAAGGCAAGATAGGCGGGCAAGGATCCAAGGAGAGTTCATGAAAAAGAGAAGAGTTCAAAGTAAGATCGGCAAGTTGCTGTTTCACCGCATGGGCATTGTGGCGGTGCTCATCGTCGCCCAGATTGTGCTGTACGCCGCAGGACTTGTGGTGCTGCGGGACAGCGTGTATTTTGACCGGGTGGAATGGCTGTTTTTGGTCTTGTCGGTGCTGGCGGCCATGTGGATCGTGGGCAGCCGGAGCAATCCCGGCTATAAGATCGGCTGGCTCATCATTGTGCTGGGGCTGATGCCCTTCGGGTCGCTGGCGTATCTGCTGCTGGGCGGCAACCACCTGTCCGCCTTTAACCAGCGGCGCCTGCGCTCCATGGAGCGAAAGATCCGCAAAAACCTGAAAAACGAGTGCGGCCGGTCCGCCTCGCTGGGTGAGCTGATGGGGGAGGACGCGGCCTGTATGGCCCACTACCTGGAGCAGACCACCCACTGCCCCGTCTACGGCAATACCCGCACCAAATACTATCCCCTGGGGGATAACTGCTACGATGATATTCTCTGTGCCCTGCGGGGGGCTGAGCGGTATATTTTTATCGAGTATTTCATCATCGAGGAGGGCAAGCTGTGGAACTCGGTGCTGGACATTTTGCGGGAGAAAGCGGAGCAGGGGCTGGAGGTCCGGGTGATCTATGACGACATCGGCTCTATGGCCACCCTGCCGGGGGATTATCCCGCCCGGCTGGAGCAGGTGGGGGTGCACTGCCGGGTGTTCAACCGTTTTGTGCCGGTGGTATCCCTGCGGCAGAACAACCGGGACCACCGAAAGTATATGATTGTGGATGGCCGGGTGGCTTTCACAGGCGGGATCAACATGGCGGACGAGTATATCAACGTCAAGCGCCGGTTTGGGCACTGGAAGGATTCCGCCATCCGGCTGGAGGGGGACGCGGTGTGGTCCATGACGGTTTCATTCCTGGCTATGTGGGATTTCACCCACAGCGAGGAGGAGCATTTCACGCCCTTCCGCCCCGAACCGGCCCGGGGCGGCGCCCAAGGCTATGTCCAGCCCTATCACGACTGTCCGTGGGATAACGAGGCGGTGGGACAGTCGGTGTACCTGAACCTCATCTACCGGGCCAAGCGGTACGTGTATATCACCACGCCCTATCTGGTCATCGACTACTCGCTCACCATGGCGCTGACCAGCGCCGCCAAGTCTGGGGTGGATGTGCGCATCATCACCCCCCATATCCCGGATAAAAAAACGGTGTTTGAAATGACCCGCTCCTATTATGAGGAGCTGCTGGAGGCTGGGGTACAGATCTTCGAGTATGAGCCGGGGTTTATCCACTCCAAAAACTTTGTGGTGGATGACCTGTGGGCCACTGTGGGTACGGTGAACCTGGACTACCGCAGCATGTTCCTGCATTTTGAAAACGGCGTACTGCTCTACGGCACGCCTTCCGTCCACGACATCCGGGACGACTTCCTGGACACCCAGACCAGGAGCCTGATGGTTACGCTGGAGGAGTGCCGGTCGATCTCCATGCCCCACCGAACCCTCCGGGATCTTCTGCGGCTGTTTGCGCCGCTGCTGTAATGGAATGGCAAAAGCCCCGGCGCACGTGCGCCGGGGCTTTTGCAGGCGCCGCCTGTGAATATTTTTTCGCTTTTGCTTGACAAATTTGAATGAATATGCAATAATGGCGGATAAGATCCGTCTTGGAAAGGTTGAGGGATATGAACATGCGGTTTTTGGCGTATTCGCTCCATCCGTATGGCCGGCTGCGACGAGCTGAGCCGGACGGCGGGGCTCGCAGATGATTTCACGTTTTATACAAGGAATAATTTTGGCTGGTACTAGCCATTGCCTTGTGAATATATGACACTATAAACGGCATTATTCAGAGGCGGATTTATGGAAATGTCACAAATAACATGAAGAGAGGTTGAAACGCATGAAAAAGCATTTTACCCGGCTTCTGGTCACGGCCCTGGCGGCCTTTCTGCTGCTGAACAGCGTTGGCAGTGCCTTTGCCTGCACCGGGCTGTACGTCGGCAAGGACGTGAGCGCCGACGGCTCCATCATCATCGCCCGCTGTGAGGACATCGGGGCGGTGTACGACAAGCTTCAGACCTATGTGCCCGCCGCGGACGGGGAAGGGCGCACCATGGACGATATCAACGGCTTCTCCTATCCGCTGCTCGCCCATACCTACGGCTATACCCAGATGGAGGACCATCCTGACGCCGGGGACGGCCTGTACGCCGCTGTTTGCGTCAATGAAAAGGGCGTAGCCATCACCGGCACTGTGTCCGCCTCCGGCTCCGACGCCTGGAAAGAGGCCGACCCCTATGTGGACGAGGGGCTGCGGGAGGCCGTGATCCCCTGTCTGGCTGCGGCTACCGCCTCCACCGCCAAGGAGGCTGTGGAGGTGCTGTGCAAGGCGGTGGACACCTACGGCTCCGCCGAGGGTAATGTCATCCTGATGGCCGACCAGAAGGAGGCCTGGATTCTGGAGATCTATGGCGGCAAGCAGTACGCGGCCATGAAGCTGGCCGATGATCAGGTGGCGGTATTTGGCAACCACTTTATGATCGGCGCCATCGACCCCGAGGACACGGAGAATTTCGTGGTGTCCAAGGACTTCGTAAAAACGCTGGACAAGGCTGAGCTGACCCGCAAGGACGAGGACGGCAAGGTGCTGGCCGCCCAGTCCGTGTGCGACGGGAAGCGCGGCGACGGCTCCAACCTGCGCAACTGGGGCGGTATGCACCTGCTGGCCCCTTCTCTGGCCGGGGATGAGTACGATACCGACACCTTCTACCCTCTGCTGTATACGCCCGATGAGAAGGTGACCCTTCAGGATGTGTTTGAGGTCTACCGCTGCCGCTATGAGGGCACTGCCTACGACCTGAGCAAGGAGGGACAGGAGGGCAATCGGGCCATTGCTGTGTCCGGCACCCCCGACACCCACGTGATTCAGCTCTTTGACGACATGCCTGCCGCCTATTCCGCCGTCACATGGCTGGCTCTGGCCGGCGGTGAGCACAGCGTTTTCTTCCCCGAGCTGTCCGGGGCCACCCAGCTGCCCAAGGCCCTGGGCCTGGCCGCTGAGAGCTACGATGCCGAAAGCGCTTACTGGGCCTTCAAGCGGATCTGCGGCCTGGCGGACACCAACCGCGCGCTGTACAGCGAGGGCGTTCAGGACTTCTGGAAGCTCCAGGAAGAGGTCTATATCGCCCAGATCGGCCAGCAGCTGGCTGAGCTGAAGAAGCTGGCCGAGACTGATCCCGCCGGGGCAGTCAAGTATGTGAATACGCACCTGGCCAACAATGTGGACGACCTGATGAAGAAGTCCGACGCCCTGTTCGGCGAGCTGCTGACGCTGGTGAGCCGGAACGCGGGCTATGCGGCCGACCGGGCCAAAACCTTTGAGCCTAACGTGCCCCTGCGCACCGCCGCCGAGGCCAAGGGCTACACCGTGAGCTGGAACGCCGCCGCCAAGGCCGTGACCCTCACCAAGGGCGCCACCACCAAGACCGTCTCCACCACCGATGGCAGCGCCGTAGTCATTGACGGCGTGACCTATGTGCCGTACTCCTTTGTGAAGGAGCTGTAAAAGGGATAGAAGAGGGCCCGTGCGCGCAGCGCACGGGCCCTCTTTCACATAGGGGCGGTGGCGGGATTTTCACCGAACCGCCAGCCCGCCGTCCGCTGCGTCCACAGTCAGGGTGGAGCCGGGGGCGGCCTCCCCGGCGATAATCCGGCGGCCCACCAGATTTTCCACGGTGTGCTGGAGATACCGGCGCAGGGGCCGGGCTCCGTACATGGGATCGTAAGCGGCCTCCAAAATCAGCGACTTAGCGGTGTCTGTGAGCTCCACCCTCAGCCGTTTGTCCTCCAAACGGCGGTTGAGCCCGGCCAGGAGCAGGTCGATAATATGGTAGATATTGTCCCGGGTCAGAGGCCTGTAGAACACAATCTCGTCCAGCCGGTTGAGAAATTCGGGCCGGAAGGAGCGCTTCAGGAGCTCCTCGGCCTGGGTGCGGGCTTCGGCGGAGATATCTCCGTCCGGGCCGATGCCGTCCAGCAGGTACTGGCTGCCCAGGTTGGAGGTGAGGATGATGACGGTATTTTTGAAGTCTACCGTCCGGCCCTGGCTGTCGGTGATGCGCCCGTCGTCCAGCACCTGCAAGAGCACGTTAAATACATCCGGGTGGGCCTTTTCCACCTCATCGAACAGGATGACGCAATAGGGATGGCGGCGCACCGCCTCGGTGAGCTGGCCGCCCTCTTCGTAGCCCACGTATCCCGGAGGGGCGCCGATGAGCCGGGAGACAGAAAACTTTTCCATATACTCGCTCATGTCGATGCGCACCAGATTTTTCTCACTGTCAAACAGCGCCTCGGCCAGCGCCTTGGCCAGTTCGGTCTTACCAACCCCGGTGGGACCCAGGAACAGGAAGGAGCCGATGGGCTTTTCAGGGTCGGCGATGCCTGCCCGGGAGCGGAGAATGGCCTCGCTCACCAGCCGCACCGCCTCATTCTGGCCCACAACCCGCTGATGCAGGATATCCTCCAGGTGGAGCAGCTTCTCCCGCTCACCCTCCATCAGCTTGGACACCGGGATACCCGTCCACCGCTCCACAATACGGGCGATCTCCTCCTCAGTCACCTTGTCCCGGAGCAGGTTGTCCTCCTTGGACTGGGCGGCAAAGCCCTCCTGCTCCTCCAACTGCTTTTTGAGCTCCGGGATGGTCCCATATTGAAGCTGGGCGGCCTTTTCCAGGTCATACTCCCGCTGGGCTTTCTCCAATTGGGCGTTGGCTTCCTCCAGCTCCTCCCGCAGCTTCTGAACCCTGCCGATGGCGTTCTTTTCATTCTCCCACTTGGCCTTGCCCGCGTTAAACTCGTCCCGCAGCCCGGCCAGTTCCCGCTGAATGTCTGCCAAACGGGCCCGGGAGAGCTGGTCGTCCTCCTTTTTCAGGGCTGCCTCCTCGATTTCACATTGGATAATTTTGCGGGAGATCACGTCCAGTTCGGTGGGCATGGAGTCCATCTCGGTGCGGATCAGCGCACACGCCTCGTCGATGAGGTCAATGGCCTTGTCGGGGAGGAAGCGGTCTGTGATATAGCGGTTGCTGAGGGTGGCGGCGGCCACAATGGCCCCGTCGGTGATTTTTACGCCGTGAAATACCTCATAACGCTCTTTGAGGCCCCGGAGTATGGACACCGCGTCCTCCACCGTGGGCTCGGACACCATGACAGGCTGAAAACGGCGCTCCAGCGCGGCGTCCTTCTCGATATACTGGCGGTACTCGTTGAGGGTGGTGGCGCCGATGCAGTGGAGCTCACCCCGGGCAAGCATTGGCTTGAGCAGATTGCCCGCATCCATGGCCCCCTCGGTCTTGCCCGCGCCCACGATGGTGTGCAGCTCGTCGATGAACAGCAGGATGCGGCCCTCGGACTGCTTGACCTCGTTGAGCACGGCCTTCAGCCGCTCCTCAAACTCCCCCCGGTACTTGGCCCCGGCGATGAGCGCCCCCATGTCCAGAGCGAAGATGGTCTTGTCCTTCAAACCTGCGGGTACGTCCCCCTTGACGATGCGCTGGGCCAGCCCCTCGGCGATGGCGGTTTTGCCCACGCCGGGTTCGCCGATGAGGACGGGGTTATTCTTACTCTTGCGGGACAAAATACGGATCACGTTTCGGATTTCATCATCCCGGCCGATCACCGGGTCCAGCTTGTTCTGCCGGGCCCGCTCTACCAGGTCGGAGCCATACTTTTTCAGCGCCTCATAGGTTTCCTCCGGGTTGTCGCTGGTCACGCGCTGGTTTCCCCGCAGGGCGGCCAGGGCCTGCATGACCGCCTCCTTGTCCACATGGTAGGTCCGAAACAGCTCCTTTAAGCGGGCCTCCGCCGTGTCGATGAGGGCCAGGAGAAGGTGCTCTACCGATACAAATTCGTCCTTCATGCTCCCTGCGATGGTGAGGGCCTGATTCAGCGCCCTGTCTACGCCGGGGGCGACGTATACCTTGTCCGCCTCCCGGCCGGAGCCGGACACCTTGGGCAGAAGCTCCACCTCATGGCGGGCGGCGGCCCGGAAGGATTCCAGAGTAAGGCCCATGTGGGTAAGCAGCTGGGGGATAAAGCCGCCCTCCTGGTCCAACAGGGCCAGCAGCAGGTGGGGCTGCTCAATCTGCTGATTGCCGTACTGGGCGGCAAGATTTTGGGCGTTCTGGATGGCCTCCAGGGATTTTTGGGTAAATTGGTTCATGTTCATGGAAAATTCACGCTCCTTTGGGCGGATGGGAGATCCACCGCCTGTCTGTATGTTCAATTGTTAGTATACCCTCATCTCCCCGGATTTCATGAACTGCCTGTAAACAATTAGCACTCTCGTAAAGAGAGTGCTAAAAAGGGGCGCTGACCCGCCGGGCGCGGCGCGGGTGGATCGAAGCGGGGGCGAAGCCCAGAGGCCCTGGAAAGGGCCGGTTTATGGGAAAGCCGCACGCTGCGGACAGGTGAAGCATGGCGGCGCCAGATTATCTGCACAGCTCCAAAAATACCCGGAACAGCGCCCCGCCGTCCACCGTGTCGGTTCTTGCCAGCGCCCCGGTCATCCGCTCCGGGTGGAACTGGACGCAGACGAGGGGGAGGGTTTTGTGCTCCACAGATTCCACCACCCCATCCTCAGACCAGGCCGTGCCCCGCAGCCCCCGTCCCAGCCGCCCAAGGCCCTGATGGTGGCTGCTGTTTACAGGGAACACCGGGCCGTACAGCTGGTGGAGGAGGGTTCCCTTTTCCGCCCGGATGAGGTGAAGCTGGTCACCCCCGTCCCTTTGGTGAAAGGGGACCAGCTCGGGCCCCAGGTCCTGGATAAGGCCGCCCCCCAGCCATACGTTCACCACCTGGAGCCCCCGGCAGATGGCAAGAACGGGCCTTCCGGCTTGGCAGAAGGCGTCCAGCAGGGCCAGCTCTGCCTGGTCCCGCGCCCGGTCAATGCCGCGGGACCCCCGGTTTTCCTGGCCGAACAGGGTGGGATCCATATCCTCCCCGCCAGCGAGGAGCAGGCCGCTGTAAGACGACGGGCGGGGGGCGGGAAGATAGCGGGCGTCCCCGTCCCCTCCGGCGGCGCGCAGGGCGTTGAGATAGTTTCCGGCGTCCCCGCCGCCTGTGGAGATTAAGATTTTTGGCCTCATGACGCATACTCCCCTTTGTCCGTTTCAATGACCGCCCTTGGCCGGCGGGTTAAAGCTGGGTTTGCCTGCCTTTTTTGGTGAAAACGTAATACCCTGGGCCAGCAGGGCGGCGGCGTAGACCACCAGCCCCAGTAGCGTACAGGCCAGCGCCGACCAGCCCTGGCCGCACCCCGCGTCCAGCATAACCCGGAACAACAGATTACACCAAAGTCCCATGAGGGACGCTGCAAGAAGGGGCCGGACAAACCAGGGGAACCACTTTACACGCAGTCCTGCCGCTCGGAGTACCGAGGCTAGGTTGAGGCCCGCTCCCGCCAGCCCTGACGCGGCATATCCGGCGGCAAACCCGGCTAGACCAAACCTGGACACAGCGAAAAAGGTGAAGACCAGCTGAACCGCATCGCTGAGGATGGCGTTTCGGGCGGCTTTTCCCTGGAGGGCCAGGCCGTTGAGTGCCCCGGACAGCACCGACTGCCAGCACCCCAGCAGGGTGCCGATGGCCAGGGGGAGAATCAGCTCCCCCACCCGCCCGTCCTTGAACAGGGTTCGGCCCACCGTGGGGCCGACGACAGTGAGCAGGGCCATGGCAGGGGCCATGAGCAGGGAGGTGGCGGACATCACCCGGTCCAGGAAGCCACCTGCGGCCCGCCGGTCTCCCTGGGCAGTGCGCCGGGAGAGGTCGGGCACCATCACCAGGCACAGCGCGCCGATAAACCCGGTGGGCAGGGCCAGCAAGGGCAGCGTCATGCCGCTGAGCACCCCGAATTCCGCCATGGCCTCGGACAACGTCATGCCGCCCTCCACCAGCTTTGCCGGGATGAGCACGGCGTTGGCCGACCCCAGCAGGGTGCCCAGCAGGGAGGTGGCCCCCACCGGCACGGCGATGGACATCAGCCGCCGGGCGCTGATTTCCGTCCCCGGATTCCCCGGGGGAAAGCGCTGCCAGTGCCGCCGGAACAGCAGGGTGAGGGCGCAGGCGGAGAACACCTCGCAAATTACCATGCCCAGCACAATAAGGCCCACCGTCTCCTCGGCGGAGCGGGGAAGAAGGGCGATGAGCAGCCCCAGCACCGCCCCTGCCCGGATAAGCTGTTCGGCGGTCTCCACTGCGGCGGGGGGACGCACCCGGCCAATGCCGTAAAAACAGTGCTTGTGGAGGTTTTCCACCCCGGTGAGCAGCACGCAGGGAACCAGCAGCGCCACCCCCAGCCGGGTGCGGGCGTCCCCCAGCAGATAGACCGAGATGGGGTCGGACAGCAGAACCACGGCTGCCCCCAGGGGGAAGACCATCAGAAAAAAGCACCTGAGCGCACGGCGCAGCACCAGGCGCACTGTGCCATTGTCCCCCAGGGCATGGTGCCGGGCGGACAGGGTGGACACCGCCACCGTCAATCCCACGGCCGTGAGGGACATGAGCATGGAATACACCGGCATTACAAGCTGATACAGCCCCATGGTCTCCGCGCCGATGAGCCGGGACAGGGCCATGCGGTACAAAAATCCCACCACCTGAGAGAACAGGCCGGTGGCGGTGAGCAGCAGGGTACCGGCCAAAATCGTGGACAAAATGCCCGCCCCCCTTCACAGGATAGCTTCTCGTCCATCCTATGAAGGGGGGCTTGTCAGACATGCTTTATTGGCCGGAGGCCCGGGTGAGGGAGCCGGTAACGCAGTCCAGATAATAGCTGGCCGCGTCGGTGGTCACCAGCCACGCTGGGGTCAGCTGAACGCCGCCGGACACGGACTGGGCGGTTCTGCGCCAGCCCGGCTCCATGGAGCGCAGATAGGTGCACACATCGCCGGTGGAAGCGATTTCCTCGGAGAAGCGCAGCAGTGCGGTGGGGAGGGTGAGGGCCTGCCCTGGTTCCTCCGTCCCACCGGCGGACATGAGGAGGGCGCCGCTGAGGGAGCAGAGCCGCCCCTCCCGGTAGACAAGCTCCACCCGGCAGGAAAATACCGGCCAGCCGTCCCGGCGCTGGGTGAAGCGGAGGGTGGTTTGGCCGTCGTCCTCGGACGCGCTGTCCAGGGCGGCATCCACGCCCAGGTCTTTTAAAAGGGCGGCGGCGTGATCCTCCGGGCGGGAGGTCTCCCAGCGGGAAGCTGGGGCCAGCTCGGCGGTCAGCTCACCCCCGGACCGCAGGGACACTTCCCCCAGGGCGCTGCGGTAGAGGTACACGCCGCCCCCCTGCCTGTCGCCCTGGACATCCTCGCCCAGCAGGGCGCGGGCCAGCTTTTCCTCCTGCTCCAGATCCCGATCCACGGACAGGGGGGACAGGCCAACGGCGGGGGAGAGGGCGGAAAGGTCCACCTGGATGCCGCCGCGCTCCAGCACCTGTACGGTCTGCTCCAGGGCGGAGCGCTCGTATTGCGCGGCCTCCTGGCTGCGGGCGGCCACCAGCACCAGCAAAAAGCCGTTGACCACCAGCAGGATAAGGATAATGAGATTTTTCAGCTTTCGCCATTCCATGTGCCGGCCGCCTCCTTCCCAATTAAGCCGCCGCCCACTGGGGGGAGACGGAGGGACCGCCCCCGTCCCGGTACTGAATGATCAGCTCCCGCCGCTCCTGGGAGATGCTGGGCAGCATGGCGGCGGCCTTGTCAATGGGCAGCAACAGAGTGTGCTCACCGTTGGGGGCATAGCTGCGGAAGTTGAGGGTAAATTGGGTGATATACCCGTCCGTCACCCAGAACTCCGCCGCCCAGCCCTCGCCGCCCAGGTATACGGGGCAGCCGCCCAGCAGGTAGCCGAAGCGCAGGCACAGCGTCCCCTGGCTTTCCCGGGCGGAGACGAGGTAAAGCCGGGCCTCGCCGCACAGTGCGCCCAGCGTTCCCTCGGCCAGTGCCCTGGCCTTGTCCACCGCGTCGGCCAGGGTGGAACCGGCGGGGTATCTTTCCACCCAGGCGGCCCGGTAGGTGACGGTGCCGTTGGTGCTGACCACCAGCCGGTCCCCGCCGTCCAGATACACCTCGCCGCCGCTCACCGGGGCGTGATTCTGGCCGTTGAAGGCCAGGGCGTCCAGCACCGCAGACGTTCCGCCGCCGGGCAAAGGGTTGGATACGGCGTAGCACACGCCCTGCTGGGCCACCTCGGTGACCAGGGTGTAGGGGGAGAGAAGCTGGGACAGATCCGGGTTTTCAAAAGCGAAATAGGCGCTGTTGGATGTGACGGCGGCGGTGGCGGGGTTCAGGTGGAGGGCTTGGGTGAGGGCGGTGGGGCAGAAAAAGAACTGCCCCGTGTCCGCGTCCTGCCAGCACAGCAAAACCTGGTCCCCCTGGCCGGCACACAGCAGCACCCGGCGGGCGGCGCCGTCCAGCCCCGCCGTCCCCGGCCCCTGAAGCCAATGCTCCAGGGCGGACAGGGGCACGTCTCCGGCAAAGTCAAAATAGATCCCTGTCCCGGTGAGATATTGCCGCCACTGCGCCTCAGTCATGGGGCGGGCCTCTCCGGCGGAGGCCAGCGCGTCCCCCAGCAGGGCGCCCAGGGGAGAGAAGAGCTCCTCAAGCTGTGTTTTGTCGTACTGCACGCCACAGCGCCCCCCCTCTGCGGAGATAACCAGCCGGGCGGGGAGCATGGCGCCCCCCTGGGTGGCGGTGAAGGCGCCGGGGGCGGGGCTCTCCTTGGGGGAGAGCAGCTCCAATACGCCGCTGTCCTGCAGCAGGGGGGTCATGGACAGGAGATAGACGGCGGACAGGGACAGCGCGACGATGAGCGCGTCCTTTCCCCACTCAAGGAGGCGGCGGTTATTCCCCATGACCGGCCTCCTCTCCGGGCCCCAGTACAGGCAGCTCCATGCGGATGGTGAGCCCCGGCTCCGGCTTGTCCACCAGATACAGCCTGCCCTCGTGCTGCTTCATGATTTCCTGGGCAATGGACAGCCCCAGCCCCGTTCCCCCGGACTGGCGGGAGCGGGCCTTGTCCACCCGGTAAAACCGCTCGAAAATGCGTCCGCGGTCACTCTCCGGGATGCCGATGCCGTTGTCGTCCACCTCCATCCACACCCGGTCGCCGGACTGACCGGCGGACAGTGCGATGCGTCCCCCGTCGGGGGTGTATTTGATGGCGTTGGATACGATGTTCATCATCACCTGCATGATCCGCTCCCGGTCCGCCCGCACCTGGGGCAGGTTTTCCGGCAGGCGCAGCTCCACGGTATGGGCGTGATTTTGGGCGTCCATCAACACCGCCTGATAGGTGTCGTCCACCGCCTTGGCAAAGGGGAAGACGGTGAGGCGCAGCTCGCTGCGGCCCGAGTCAAACCGGGAGAGGGTGAGCAGATCCTGCAAAATATGGGTCATGCGGTCGGATTCGTTGAGGATGACCCCTAAAAAGCGATGCTCCATCTCAGCGGGCAGATCGCCCACCCCGTCCGCCAGGGTTTCGGCGTAGCTTTTGATGTTGGTCAGGGGGGTGCGCAGCTCGTGGGATACGTTGGCGACAAAATCCTTGCGCTGCTGCTCGGCCCGCTCCAGCTCGGCGATGTTGGTCTCCAGCTGCTGGGCCATGGCGTTAAAGCTCTCGGTAAGCTGGCCGATCTCATCGCTGGAGGTGATTTCTAGCTTCCGGGAGAAGTCGCCCTGGGCCACCTGCTCGATGCCGTCGGTGAGCCTTTGGAGGGGATCCACCATGGTTTTGGACAGAAGGAAGGAGAGCAGGATGGAGATGACAAGGCCCAAGGCCAGCGCCTCCATGATGAGGGAGAACATCTCGGCGTTGAGGCTGCGGACGGTCTCCCGGCTGTCCAGAATATAGATAATATAGGGGTGCCCCCCCCGGGTGATGGGAATGGCGGCATCCATGTAGTCGGCGGTGACACTGCTGGCAAAGCCCTCTTTCCCCAGCAGGGCGGCGGAGATGTTGGGGGTGACGGCGATGCCGCCCTCCGGCGGGTTGGCGGAACCGCCCAGACAGCGCCCGGTTACGCCGTCCAGCACAAAGAAATTGCGGTTTCGCCGGTCTACCCCCAGAATGCCCGCGTAGGCGGACAGCACCTCTTCCAGCATGGCTGCGGCGTCCTCGTCATCCTGGGTGACGGTCTGAAGATCCCGCACGAAGTCTGCGTTATCCTGGCCAAAGGCGTCGGCGAGCTGCTGATAAAAGTCGTTGATATAGTAGCCGGTGACGGAATTCATCAAAAACGCGCCGACCACCACCATGAGCGACACGATGAGCAGCACCATGATGAGCACCAGCTTGATGTGAAGATTGCGGCGCATGGCGGACGCCTCCTTTCCCCAGTTGTCACGCTTCGCCTGTTCGCGACGCGCGGCTGTCTCGCCTTCGGCTCGGTCGGCGCTGGACGTGTGCCACTGGCACACAGCGCCCTCCGACTCGGGCAAAAACCATCCGGGCTGTTAGCCCTTCTTGGGCTTTTGCCCGCGCTCCAGTCGATCCGCTCTGCTCACGACGGTTCAGCGCTCAGATGCCGAAGGCGTAGCCCAGCCCCCGGCGGGTGACAATAAATTTGGGGTCGGCAGGGTCGTCCTCCAGCTTTTCGCGCAGACGGCGGATGGCGACATCCACTGCGCGCACGTCGCCCACGTAGCCGTCGTAGTTCCAGACCTGCTCCATCAGGGACTCACGGCTTACCGCTTGTCCCCGGGCGGAGGCCAGCGTCTTGACCAGTTCATACTCCCGCTGGGTCAGGTCCAGCGCCTCTGCGTCCTTATACACCAGCATGGCGTCCAGATCTACCTGGACCCGCCCCAGCTCCAGGCGGTTGGGGTTGGCCTGGGGGGCGGCCTGGGAAAGCATTTCCGTGCGGCGGATATTGCTCTTTACCCGGGCCAGCAGCTCCCGCATGGAGAATGGCTTGGTGATATAATCGTCCGCTCCCAGCTCCAGCCCCAGCACCTTGTCCGTCTCTTCCTCCCGTGCGGTGAGCATAATGATGGGGGTGGCCCGACCCTGCTCCCGCAGGGTGCGGCACACCTGGAAGCCGTCCATTTTGGGGAGCATCAGGTCCAGCAGGATGAGGTCCGGGTCCTGGTCCAGGGCCAGGCGCAGCCCGGCGGCCCCGTCCAGGGCCTCCAGGGTGTCATACCCCTCGCGCTGGAGGTTGAAGGTGAGGATGTCCACGATATTGCGCTCATCCTCCACCACCAGGATTTTTTTACCCATAGCGTTCCTCCTGTTTTCTGTGCGGCGGGGCCGGGTTATTCCCCGGCCTCCGCCTTGATCAGCCGGTCCGCCCGAAACAGGGCGGCCAGGGTCTTGGCATCGTTGATGCGTCCGTCCGCCGCCTGGGCCAGCGCCTCGGCAAAGGGCAGCTTGAAGGGCTCCAAAAACTCATCCTGGTCCAAGTGACGCTCCCCAAAGGTGAGCTCCCGGGCCAGAAACAGATAAAGCATCTCGTCGGTATAACCCACGGTGGGCATGATGTAGCCCAAAGCATCCCAACGGCCCGCCTCAGCGCCGAGCTCCTCCTTCAGCTCCCGGCGGATGGCGTGGCCGGGGTCCTCTCCCGGCTCCAGCTTGCCCGCGGGGATCTCGGTGACGACCTTGTGGTAGGGATAGCGAAACTGGCGCTCCAAATAGACGTTCCCATCCCCGTCCAGCGCCACCACCGCCGCCCCGCCGGGGTGGTGGACAAACTCCCGGACGGCAGAGTTCCCATTGACCAGCCCAACCTGATCCAGGTAGACCTTCAGCAGCCTTCCGTCAAAGACCTGACGACTGGACAGCGTTTTTTCGCTCAGCTCCATGTGCAATACCTCCCGGCGTGTCCGCTGTTTTTTCATATCCTGAACAGTTTACCACAACAGGGGAAAAATAGGAAGTCTAAAGTCAGATTTTCCCGGGGAAAAGAGGGATTGCCATTTGGGCGCGGATACTTTATAATATCCCCCATCGAGGTGAATTCCATGAATGTGAAGACTATGCTGGCCGCCCTGCGGGGAGTGACGGCCTATAAGGATATTTTGACCCAGCCAGTGATGGAATGTGCCCTTCGCCTGCTGGCGGGGGCCGCCCATGGAGACGGCCTGGGCGGGCTGGAGGCGTATACCGACCTGTTTTATCAGCTGCGTGTGGAGGGGCAGCCGGGCCTGGGCCAGTGGCTGGACCAGGCCCTGAGATGGTCGGAGGGGCCCTATCCCATGCTGGCCCAGCGGGGGGACCGGGACCCGGCGTTGGAACAGGCGGCGCGGCTGGATATCTCCGCCTTTGAACTGCTGGCCAGCGTGGACTGCGACAGGTGGCTGGCCCACCTGGGCAAGCTGCTGGACAGCGATTATCAGGGGGTGCTTACATCCCTGCCCCGGTGGCAGCGTGGGGTGCCCTTCTCCTTCGACCAGCTCACCGCCGCCTATCGAAGGGAGGGCGCCGGGCAGTTTGCCCGGCACCGGGCCTTTGTGTGGGAGGGCGGGACGCTCATCCCGGTGGAACGCCCGGACTGCCCGTGCGCGGATCAGCTTTTGGGATATGAGGAGCAGCGTGCCGAGGTGGAGCGCAATACCCGGCTGCTCATGGAGGGGAAGACGGTGAACAATGTGCTGCTTTACGGAGAGAGCGGCACGGGCAAGTCGGCCACGGTGAAGCACCTGCTGACCCTGCCGGGAATGGAGGAGCTGCGGCTCATTGAGGCGGACAAGGGGGATTTGGGCGGCCTGCCCGCCCTGATCCGCAGGCTGGATGGGCGGCGGCAGAAGTTTATCGTATTTATCGACGACCTCACCTTCGACCGGGACGATCCTACATATTCCGTGCTGAAAACCATCCTGGAAGGGGGCGTGGAGCGCCGGCCCCAAAACGTGGCGGTATACGCTACCTCCAACCGCCGCCACCTGGTCCGCCAGACCATCTCCGAGCGGGCGGGGGACGAGATGGACCGGTCGGAGACCATCCGGGAAAAGACCTCGCTGGCAGACCGCTTTGGGGTGCGGGTGCTGTTCCAGGGGCTGGGCAAGCCGGAATTTTTGGCCCTGGTGGACATGCTGGCCGCCCGTCAGGGCGTAGACCTGTCCCCCGAGGAGCTCCACCGCCGGGCGGTGGCCTGGGAGCGGTTCCACGGGGCGCAGACCCCCAGGACCGCCCTGCAATTCATCCTTTCGCTGTAGGGCGCCTAAAAAACATCAGGAGATTTTTACTATGTTTAACAACTATACGGATTCGGTGATTGTGGCCTGACCGGGAGGTTTGCGACACAATTCATCACCCAAACCTCCCAAAAGAATCATATCTTTTAGGAGGACAATTCCTTGAATCGAGAAAACAAGCGTAAGCAATACGAAAAAGGTTATTACAAAACCCATCCCTGCTGCGACAGCTTCACCTGCCGGGTGTGCGGTCGGCTGACAACTCCCCAGGGGGCGGGGAGCAGTCACCGAAACCACTGCCCCAACTGCCTGTCCAGCCTCCATGTGGATATCGAACTCGGAGACCGGGCCTCGGACTGCGGCGGCGTCATGGAACCTATCGCGGTCTGGGTGCGCAGGGGCGGCGAATGGGCCGTCATCCACCGCTGCCGCCGGTGCGGGGCGCTGTCCTCCAACCGGGTGGCGGCAGACGACAACCCCAGAAAGCTGATGTCTATCGCCATGAAGCCAGTGGCCTTCCCGCCCTTCCCCATTGAGCGGATGGAGGAGCTGGTGGGGGAGTGACGGAAGCGGCGCACGGTCTTTTAGGTAGGTGTCCGTAAAACAGTAATCTGAGAAAATTACATTCACGGCATCTGTCAGGCAGGATTGGGCAAACAAAAAGAGGGCGGAGAATGGAAATTCATCCATTCCCCGCCCTCTTTTTACATTTAGCCGCCTGTTTACCTCTTTTTTCGCTTCCGTCTCTGCGGGGCAGGAACCTTGCCCCGCCTGCTAATATGCTTCTTCATGTGCTCGGACTTGTTCAGAATTCCTATCAAAGTCACAAATTCTTCTTTCGTCAATGTATCATAGTCAATCTCAAGCTGCGACAGGAGTGCTCTTACTATTTTTTCCTCCTTACTCCCTTCACAATTGAGTGCCTCTTCCAGTTGACGTACTGCTTTCTCTGCCGGTGACTTCGTATCAGCGTCAGCGGTGGTACTTGTGGCCGGAGGTTGCCAGCATGAGACGTGCCCCACAGCAGCCGCAATAGACATTTCCCACCAAAAGGGACCGGCCTCTTGTAGTGAGGGGGACTTCCCGTTTTTGCACCTTCCGCTCACCGGCAATTTCCAACGCCCTGAAAAACAATTCCTCGTCAATGATTTTCAGGTCCGGCAGCACTTCCGGGCAGCCGTTACTATTAGTTTGCAGGGAACAAGCACCAGTTAGCTTGCTACCAGCAAGCTAATTTTTTTATACCTTAAAGGAGGATTCCACCATGAAAAAGAAGGATGAAACCCGGTATTTCGTAACGGCGGTTGCCAGTGTCCCGGTTTATAAGTTTGCCAGCAAAACGGAAATGTACCGTATGGCTACGAAGCCCGGCTGGGGCGCGGTGGAGTGGTACAGCGCGGCGGACGACTACAAGAACCCCGTAGCCCGTGACCGCAGCGACAAGACCCAGCAACTGTGCTGTGACGAAGACACCAGCGCCAGCCTGTACACGAAGAACGGCGGCTA